>Ga0187876_1000001_pt1 | contig 280488 bp, 259 predicted proteins | sample June2016WEW_17_4_FD_133000 | JGI IMG/M metagenome (GOLD analysis project Ga0187876, IMG submission 133000) | Peatland microbial communities from SPRUCE experiment site at the Marcell Experimental Forest, Minnesota, USA - June2016WEW_17_40 | ecosystem: Environmental > Terrestrial > Soil >... | reverse complement strand
GTTGGCGCTCTCGGCGCCATACGTCTTTCACCACGGAATACACGGAGCACACCGAATAACTTTCCTAAACAGCTTCAGTGTCTTCAGTGTGTTCCGTGGTTGCAACATGAGTTGGCGGTGTTGGCGCCATACGGCTTCCACCACGGAATACACGGAGCACACCGAATGACTTTCCTAAACAGCTTCAGTGTCTTCAGTGAGTTCCGTGGCAGCAATATCAGTTGGCGCTCTCGGCGCCATACGTCTTTCACCACGGAATACACGGAGCACACCGAATGACTTTCCTAAACAGCTTCAGTGTCTTCAGTGTGTTCCGTGGTTGCAATATCAGTTGGCGCTCTCGGCGCCATACGTCTTTCACCACGGAATACACGGAGCACACCGAATGACTTTCCTAAACAGCTTCAGTGTCTTCAGTGTGTTCCGTGGCAGCAATATCAGTTGGCGCTCTCGGCGCCATACGTCTTTCACCACGGAATACACGGAGCACACCGAATAACTTTCCTAAACAGCTTCAGTGTCTTCAGTGTGTTCCGTGGTTGCAATATCAGTTGGCGCTCTCGGCGCCATACGGCTTCCACCACGGAATACACGGAGCACACTGAATAACTTTCCTAAACAGCTTCAGTGTCTTCAGTGTGTTCCGTGGTTGCAATATCAGTTGGCGCTCTCGGCGCCATACGGCTTCCACCACGGAATACACGGAGCACACTGAATGACTTTCCTAAACAGCTTCAGTGTCTTCAGTGTGTTCCGTGGTTGCAATAACTGTTGCCGTTCTTGGTGTCTTGGTGGTTAACTATGTTAAAGTTTTTGTCCAAGTTTCTCCGCCACCTCGACGCAGTCCTTGTCGCCGCGGCCGGAGAGGCAGATCACCAGGATCTCCTCCGGCCTCATCTTCGGCGCCAGTTCCGCGGCGTGCGCGACGGCGTGCGCCGATTCCAGCGCGGGGATGATCCCCTCGAGCCGCGAGAGCAGCCCGAAAGCGTCCAGCGCCTGCTGGTCCGTCGCCGAGACATACCGCGCGCGGGCGGTCTCCTTCCAGTAGCTGTGCTCGGGGCCGACGCCCGGATAATCCAGCCCGGCCGAGACGCTGTGCACCGGCAGCGTCTGGCCCTCGCTGTCCTGGAGCACGTACGAGCGGCTGCCGTGGAGGACGCCCACGGAACCTTTCATCAGCGTGGCGGCGTGCAGGCCGCTGTCGAGGCCGAGCCCGGCCGCCTCGACGCCGATCAACCGGACCGCCTTGTCCTTGACGAACGGGTGGAACATGCCGGCCGCGTTGCTGCCGCCGCCGACGCAGGCGACGACCGCATCGGGCAGCCGGCCTTCCTTGCGGAGCATCTGGCGCCGCGTCTCGCGGCCGATCACGGTCTGGAAATCGCGCACCATCATCGGGTACGGATGCGGCCCGGCGACCGAGCCGATGATGTAATGAGTCGTGGCGGAGGAAGCCATCCAGTCGCGCATCGCCTCGGTCATCGCGTCCTTGAGCGTGCGCGCGCCCGAGCCGACCGGCACCACGCGCGCGCCGAGCGTGCGCATCCGGAAGACGTTGAGCGCCTGCCGGCGGATGTCTTCCTCGCCCATGTACACCGCGCACTCGAAGCCGAAAAGCGCCGCGACGACCGCGGTGGCCACGCCGTGTTGCCCCGCGCCGGTCTCCGCGATGACGCGCTTCTTGCCCATGCGCCGCGCCAGCAGCGCCTGCCCGAGCGTGTTGTTGATCTTGTGCGCGCCGGTGTGGAGCAGGTCCTCGCGCTTGAGGTAGACCCGCGCCCCGCCGCAATGCCGCGTGAAGCGCTCCGCGAACGTCAGCGCCGTCGGCCGGCCCGCGTACTCGCGCAGGTAGTAGTCCAGGTCCTTGCGGAACTGCGGATCGCGCCGAGCGGCCTGGTACGCCGCGGTCAGCTCCACCACCGCCGGCATCAGCGTCTCCGGGATGAACCGTCCGCCGAAGGGTCCGAAATGTCCTTTTGAGTCGGGCAGCATCTGAACTCCGATCATCCGATCTTGACAACTTCTTTTATCCCTATCCCGATTCACCCATAGCAAAAATTCCCCCCGCTGGCAAGGGCAGGCGCGGAGCTGGAGCAACTTCTGCACAGCGCTTGCCGTTGACTCCGCACCCGCGCTCCGCACTTTACACGCTGAACTCCCCCGAAATTCCTCGCCCGGAATTCGCCCCGAATTCACGAAAATCCCCCGGAATTCGCATGAATTTGAAGCCCTGGCTGAAGGGCACAGCAACAATTCACAATTTCTTAAAAAATCCTTGACACGTCATTGACCGGGTGCTATAGTTCTGCGTGCGGCATGGTGTCGCTGACAGTGTGTTGGGAAACGGTGTCTTTTTGCGGAAGGAGGGAGTCGCGATGGTTCGAAAGCCGTCGTCGTTCAGGTGGAGCGCGTTCACGCTCATTGAGATGTTGGTCGTGATCGCCATTATCGCAATCCTTGCCTCTTTGCTGCTGCCGGCGCTGATCGGCGCACGCGAGAAAGCACGGCGGGCGAGCTGCATGTCCCGTCTGCAGCAGATCGGTCTCGCGCTCACCGCGTATTCCGGCGATTATGGCGAATACTTGCCCGGCGACCCCAACTGGGGCGCGGGGAATGCCTGTCACTTCGCCGACGATGCTCAGATCGGCGGCGACTGCTCAAGCCTGTGCATCCCGTATTCTCAGGGGATGGTCGGGATGGGGCCGCCGATAGATTGCGGTGCTAGTGAGTATGGCGCTTATTGGCTCGGGATGTACACCGACTCCTCCGGCTCCGGCCCGCAGACTCAGATCACCATGGGCTGGGAAGAGGGCGGCGGCGGTTATGGCGGGCCCATGTTTGACAACCCGGGCTCCTTCTACGGCGTGATCGCCTATAACCGCGACAGCGTGTTTGACGGCAACACGAACATGATTGACACTCCCGCCAACTGGGTTGCGGGCAACTGCACCCTGGGACCGACGGGTCTCGGCCTGCTCGCCTCGGGCAATTACATCGGGGACCTGCAGACACTCTACTGCCCCACCGGCCAGGCCTATGACGCGAGCATCCCGCCGGGCAGTGACCTGAGCAGCGGCACCGCTTGGTGGTGCTCCAACAGCCCGGAATGGTGGTACTCGGGTGAGTCCGCAGCCGGACAGAGCGGCGGCATGTGGATCAACACCTCCGTCCAGAACCTCAAGTTGCTGGGCGGCACCGACTCGAAGTACCTCACCCACGGCGACCTCACCTCCGTTGCTCACAACTGCTCAAACGGCAGGTCCATCGCCGACTACGGCTCATTGTTCCCGTGGTCAGGCAATTACGGCGGCATGGACCAGTATGTCCAACCGCCGGCCGGAACGCCCCCCACGGCTACCGGCACGTACGTGGCGTATGGCGGAAGCGGGAACAGTGTCGTGATCGGCTGCGGTTATGCCTATCGCGGCACGGCGCACAGCAGCAGTGGTCTTCACATCACCCAGAACCTGTGGAGCTGCCGTACTACCAGCGCTCAGCTTAACGGCAACTTCCCCAGCCTCTACATCCCTGGCAGCGGCGCAGCGGACCCGACCGGCGTCAATCACTTCTACGACAGGATGCCGTCTCCGCGGTTCGTGCAGCTTCAGAACACCTGCCCGGAACGGAAGACCACCAAGCAGCTCGGTTCCTTGTCCGTCGCGTCTGACCGTTTCGACACCCATATGTACACGTTCAACCTGGGTGGCGGCGACAGGTGGTATGCCAACCCGTTCCCGTTCCCGATCGCCGGCATGGGCGCTTACGGACACAAGGTCGGATACAACGTCCTCTTCGGCGACGGCCACGTGTCCTGGGATGCTGACCCGCAGCAGTGGTGGGCTTGGTCGTTCAACAAGAACATGCACTGTTCCGCATACGGTCACAATGCCACGCAAGCCCCGCCGTCCTTCTCGGGCGACGTGATTGCGAACTGCGCAACCGACATCAACGGCGGCTGCCCGAACTTTGCTGGCGGCGCCTGCGGCACGTTCGGTTACGGCATGGGAATCTTCACCATGTTCGACGACAAGTTCAACAACGAGGCCGTCCCGGGCTTCTATCTCGGCGATGGCACCGGCGTCAATTGGTGGGGACCGACCAACGATACTCCGTAAGTGTTGACGAGCCGTTATTGTGTTAGCGCGCGATGGGCCGGCCCGCAATGGGCCGGCCCGCCGCGTTCCTGGGGCTGAATAACCACCAAGGCACCAAGACACCAAGAGAGACTTAACCACGGAGCGATAGCGCGAGCCGGCGAGCGCTGCCTGTCGCCACAGATAAACACAGACCAGGCCAAGAACGAAGTTTCTATCTGCGCTCATCTGTGTGCATCTGGGGTTCCCAAATCCGTTGCCGTTCTTGGTGTCTGGGTGACTTGGTGGTAAAAATGAAGGCGGTCCAGTAAGGAAAGGAGAGGAACTTGAAGATTTCGATTGCGTCGTATTCGTTCCACGGGCTTCTGGCCGAAGGCCGGATGAACGCCTTCACATATCTGGAGGACATGAAATACCGCTACCGGCTCAACACGGCCGACTTCTGGAACGACACCATCGGCTCCACCGACGAAGGCGTCGTCCGCAAAGTCCGCCAGGCGATGGACCAGGAGGAGATCGTCTGCGTCAACTACCACATTGACGGCGTCCACGTCTGGGACCCGAAGCCCGAGGTGCGCGAGCAGAACTACCGCAACGCCCTCGTGCACCTGCGGCTGGCCGTGCTCCTGGGCGCCAGGACGGTGCGGATAGATTTCGGCGGACGCGAGAGCGAAATGTCCAGCGAGCAGTTCGACACCATCGTCAAGCGGTTCCGCGAGTACGCCCGCTTCGCCGGCGACCACGGTTTCAAGATCGGCCCGGAGACGCACTTCGGCCCGGCCCTGGTCCCCGAGAACATGAAGCGGGTCTATGAAGCGGTGGACCACCCCGCTTACGGCATCCTGCTGCACATCCGCCACTGGGTGCCCGGCAAGAGCGACGAGGGCGACAGGATGGCCGCCCGCTGGGCCATTCACACCCACATAGACCAGGCCACCACCCGCGAGTGCCTCGAGGAGAAGATCAAGCTCCTCCTCGACGCCGGCTACCAGGGCTACTGGGGCGTCGAGCATCACACCGCGAAGAACGAGTACGCCGAGGTCGCCTGCCAGCTCGCCGAACTCGAGAAGGCCCTGATCCGTCTGGGAGCGAAGTGAGGCTGCTCAGCGGCGCATGATGTGATTCGGGCGACTCGTCCTCGTCCTCGGCCTCGTCCTCGGCCGTTCGTTACAGATATTCGAGGCCGAGGACGACGACGAGGACGAGGACGACGACGAGGACGAGGACGAGGACGATTGGGAGGCTGCTAAACCTGGGCGTCCAGGTGACGGCGCGATACCGTGCAGAGGTTTTCGGGAAGGAGGAGTTGGAATCCAATGGACAAGATTCGGATCGGCATCATCGGCGTGGGACAGATCGGCAAGCATCACCTGCAGGAGTACGCGAAGATCCCCGCCGCGGAGGTCGTGGCGGCGGCGGACGTGAACGAGGCGGAACTCAAGAAAGTGGCCGGGGATTTCAAGATCCCGAACGTTTACACCGATTTCCGCAAGATGCTGGCGCGCGACGACATTCAGTCCGTGGACGTGTGCCTGCACAACAATTTCCACGCGCCGATGACCATCGCGGCCCTGCGCGCCGGCAAGAACGTCTATTGCGAGAAGCCCATGGCCGGCTCCTACGCCGATGCGCAGGCCATGTTCAACGCGGCCAAAGAGACCGGCCGCAAGCTCAGCATTCAGCTCGCCACGCTGTACTCCAAGGAAACGAAAGTCGCCAAGCGCCTGATTGACCAGGGCAAGCTCGGCAAGGTCTATCACGCCCGTTCAACCGGCCATCGGCGTCGCGGCCGGCCCTACGTGGACGGCTACGGCACCGCGTCGTTCGTCAAGAAGGATATCTCCGCCGGCGGCGCGCTCTACGACATGGGCGTTTATCACATCGCCCAGATGCTCTACCTCCTGGGCCTGCCCGCCATCCAGCGCGTCAGCGGCAAGGTCTACCAGGAGATTGACATGGACGCCAACCGCCGCAAGATCAGCGGTTACGACGTCGAGGAACTCGGCCTCGGGTTCGTGAAGTTCGCCGGCGGCCTCACCCTGGACATCATCGAGTCCTGGGCGATCAACATGAACCCCTTCGAGGGCAGTTTCGTCGTCGGCAGCCTGGGCGGCGTCCGCCTGCAGCCCTTCAGCTTCCACACCACCCTCGCCGACGTGGACCAGGACTCGACCTTCGACCTCAATTACGTGGACTACCGCTGGCACCAATTGGTCGAGACCGAGCCGACCTACGCGGCCTATGACGGCTCGCAGCACCACTGGATCGCCGCCCAGCAGGGCCGAGTGCCCCTGCTCCCGACCGCCGAGCTGGCCCTTCAGACCATGCTCATCAGCGAGGCGATCTACCTCTCCGACAAGCTCGGCCACGAAGTCACCGCCGACGAGGTCAAAGCCCAGTCCAAGTCCCTGGCGGTCAAAGTTTGACCCGTTATCGAACAGAGCGCAAGTAATCTTTCACCACGACGGCACGACGAGCACGACGTACGGATAAGATTTGTTAACCTCTTTTTCCGTACGTCGTGCTCGTCGTGCCGTCGTGGTAAGAGCCGGCGTCAGCCCGCGGCGAGCGCGGTTTCGAGGAGCGAGGCGTTGGCGCCTTCGAGGGCGCGGATTTCCTCGATCATCGCGGCGAGCCGGTCGAGCAGCCGCTCGAGCTGCCAGCGGTTCGGGCATGGTGACAGCTTTCGACCCAGCACGAGCGTCTTGGCGCCTTTCATCACCGATTCGACCTGCTCGATCATCCGCAGCAGGTCCTCCTTCTCGTCGAGCAGGTCCCCGAACCGGTCCAGGTCCCAGCCCCAGCCGTCGCAGAGCGTGTCGCGCTGCCGCCGGGTGAGCGCGCGGACGGTCGAGTAGATCTCCAGCTCCGCGCGGTAGCCGTGGACGAGCGCGTCCATCGCCGCGGTGAGATTCGCCGGCGGGTTGCACTCCGCGGTGGCCGTCGCGTGCGAGGCGCCCGATGTCTTCCGGTTCATCTGGATCTCCTTGCTAAGACTGCGCGGGACCCGGCGCAAGCTCGTATTCGCGGATCTTGTTGTGCAGCGTGGTGCGGTTGATGCCCAGGATCCGCGCGGCCTCGGTCTTGCGCCAGGAGGTATTCCCGAGGACCTTGCTGATGAGGCGCTTTTCCATTTCGGCGATGGAGAGGTTCCCGGTGGCGCTTTCGAGCTGCGGGTCGGCCAACTGCGGCGCGCCGGCGAAGAGGAGCGATTCGGGGCCGATCGGGGCGCCGGCGGAGAGGATGACCGCGCGCTCGATCACGTTGCGCAGCTCGCGGACGTTGCCCGGCCAGGAGTACGCCTCGAGGGCCTCGAGCGCCTCGGCGCTCAGCTCGGTGACTCTTTTGAAGAGGCTCGCGCTGAAGAACTCGACGTAGTGCCGGGCGATCGGGGCGATGTCCTCGGCCCGGTCGCGCAGCGGCGGGATCAGGATCGGGATCACGCGCAGCCGGTAGTAGAGGTCGAGCCGGAACTTGCCCTCCTGCACGAGCGTCTCCAGGTCGCGGTTGGTCGAGGCGATGATGCGGACGTCCACCTCGACGTCCTCGACCCCGCCGACGCGCTTGAAGCGCTTCTCCTGGAGCACGCGGAGCAGCTTCGCCTGCAGCGGCAGGCTCATCTCGCCGATCTCGTCGAGGAAGACGGTGCCGTCGTTGGCGACCTCGAAGAGGCCCGGCTTGCCGCTGTTGGCCGCGCCGGTGAAGGCGCCCTTCTCGTAACCGAAGATCTCCGCCTCGAGCAGCGACTCGGTCAGCGCGGCGCAGTTGATGTCCATGAAGCACTTCTCGCGGCGGTCCGAGGCCAGGTGGATCGCGCGGGCGATCAGCTCCTTGCCCGTGCCGCTCTCGCCCTGGATCAGGACGGTGGTCGTCGGGCTGTGGGCGACCTGCTTGAGCATGCGGTAGACCGCGATCATCTTGGGGCTGGCGCCGATGAGCGTGGCGCCCGCCTCGCCCAGGCGCAGGCACTGCTCGGAGCGCAGGCGGAGCACGTCGCGCCGGAGAAGCTGGCGGCCGAGGGCCTTCTTCACCGAGTCGTTGAGCTGGTCAATCTTGAACGGCTTGGCGATGAAGTCGCACGCGCCCTTGCGCATCATCTCGACGGCCGCGTCCACGGTCGCCAGGCCGGTGAGCACGATCATCGGCAGCATCGGGTCGCGCTTGCGCACTTCCTCGATCAGCCGCGCGCCGTCCATCTTCGGCATGGCCAGGTCGGTCAGGACCAGGTCGGGCAGCTTCTCGTCGAGCAGCCGGAGCGCCTCTTCGCCGTCGGCGGCTTCGACCACGTCGTGCCCGGCGCGCGCCAGCACCGTCCCGACCAGCGAGCGGAGCTGCGCGTCATCGTCCACGACCATCACGACCGCATTGGATGCCATATCAGTGTTTCCTTCCTTGCCGGTAGAAAAGCAAAAGCGATGCCGACGGAAGACCTATATGGTTACGACTGGGAGATTTGCTCTAAGATGCTGTGGGTAAGTATCTTACGTATAATAGTATTATCGCAAGATAACAAAATGGTTCGGGCGCTAACGGCAGAGGAATTATCAACCTGGAATCGTTCCATGTCGTCCCGAGCGGTGAGCCAGATATAACATACTGTTGCACAACTAGATACGTATAGAAGATTTGCAATAGCATCTATTATCAACTCGGAACGCATCGGCGAGTGAAGCGATCGTTTTCAATGTCGCTCTATCGCATCATCGGTGTTGATTTTAATGGACAGATATCTGGTACGCAAAGTCGGAGCAAGTTAAGCCTGCGTAGTAACTGGTTGTATTACAGCATGTTGCAGCAAGGCGCGTGCTGGCCAGGTTTGTGTCTTTTCGGGCACGTAGTTTGCTTAATGTCTTCCGACCGCCAGCAGCACCAGAAGTGAGACTCAGCAAGTGAGCAGATTTTGGCTGGACCCTATTCCGTACGGCGATAACGGGATCGTTCCCGTTTCGCTGCCGCGCGTTGACCAATGCCAGGAAGTCTTCAACGCCACGGTGAGCCCGTGGCTCGGCTACGACTGTGCGCAGACATTTGTCGCCGGAATTTCGGGCATGCTCCGCCGTATCGAATTGAACTTGTCGGTTTCAGATGAGTCGAGCTCGGCGCGCGTGGCCATCTGGAAGGCCGCCGAGGGACTTCCGGCGCAGGAATTCGACGATTTCCTCGGACTGACGGAGCTGGTCCGCCCGCTGTCGGACGGCTGGAACGTTTTCCATCCGCCGTCCGGCGTCATCGCCATCACCGCCGGGCAGCAGTACGCCCTCGTCCTGGAGACGACGACTGTCTGCGACTGGCGCGTGAAGGTCGAAGGAAGGCTTCCGCGCAGCGGCGCGCTCTGCCAGTGCTTCGGCACGCGCGGCTGGGAAGTCATGTGGCCGGCCGCCACCGCGGCGTTCCGCACCTACGTGTGACCGCCTCTTTCCGCAACTGAACGATCCTGCCTTATCAGATTGCCGATTGTGACCTCACCCGGTCAATCGGCAATCGCCTCGGCGCCCTCATTCGGCACGCTAATTGCAATTCTCCCCAACGACGCCAACGCAGTTCAACCGGCGCACATCAGCCTTCTGAAGCATGCCGGTTTAACAGACTGCGGCAAAAGGAGTTGTGACTTGAGATCGGACACTGCATCCGCCATGGTATTGTCCCAGCATTGGACAAGAACGAGTTTTAGTGTGCCTTTTCAAGTCAGGTTGAGATCCACTGAGACATCCGGTTTTCTTTCAGGAGTAAGGCACCATGCATCCCAGTGATTTTGCACTGCTGGTTCGATCGGACGCGGTGGACGCGGCCCGGAAGACTTCAAAGCCGGCCAGCTCGCTGATCCATAATCACTCCACCCTTGAAGGACTGCTCTACCCGATCGTGATCGTCAACCAGCAGGGGAACATCTGCTTCATGAACAGCGCAGCCCGGCACCTGCTCGCCGAAGGACTCGACGCGCGGCTGGCGGCGCACGTCCGCAACCATCCGGAGATGGGGCCGATCACCCAGGTGCACTTCAAGCTCCAGAACGGGCACGACCTGATTCTCAAGGTCCGCCTCGGCGAGATCGAATGGCTCGGCGAAAAGGCCATGCAGGTCTCGATCTCGAACGTGACGCCGTATCTGGTCATGATCCAGGAACTGCAGAAAGAGCGCGCGACGCCGAAGCAGGCGCCGGAGGAACCCGCGGCCCGGCAGCCCGAGGCGGAGCAGCCGCCCGCCGCGCCCAGCGAGGCGCTGGCCAAGCTCCAGGCGGAACTTGCGGACGAGTCTGCCGCCCGCGCCAAGGCGCAGGAAAACGCCCGCGCCGTGCAGGAGAAACTGGACCACGTCACGCAGGAAAACGCCCGGCTTCAATCGGACCTGGCCCGGGTCGCGCGCGAGAGCGAGGAATCGAAAGCGTCTCAGACTGCCGAACTGGAGCAGGCCCGCTCGGAACTTAAGCTGGAAGCGGGCAAATCGGCCGAAGCCTCTCGGCCATGGGAAACCGAGCGCTCGGGGCTCGTCTCCGGCGCCGCCGCGCTGGCCGCGTCGCTCGAACTGGCGCATCAACAGACCGAGGCGGAAGCCTCGCAGCGCCGGCAAGCCCAAGCCGATCTCGAGAAGGCCCGCGCCGCCGCGTCCGCGTCCGAGCAGGCCCAGTCCGCGCTGAACCAGGAACTGGAGGCGCTCCGGCGCGACCTGAAGCAGCGCATCGCCCGCGAAGAAGAGCAATCCGCGCAGGCCGAGACGCTCCAATCCGAACTCTCCGCCGCCGTCGCCGAGCGAGCCGGGCTCGTCTCCGGCGCCGCCGCGCTGGCGGCGTCGCTCGAACTGGCGCACCAGCAGACCGAGGCGGAAGTCGCGCAGCGCCGGCAAGCGCGGGCCGACCTCCAGAAAGCCCGCGCCGCTGCGGCCGCATCCAAGCAGGCCCATTCCAAGCTGCGGCAGGAATGGCAGGCGCTCCAGCGCGAGATGGAGCAGCTCACCGTCCGCGCCGAGGAGAAATCCGCGCAGGTCGCGAAGCTCCTCGAAGAGAACAAGCGTCTGGCGCAGGACCTCGCCGACCGCGCCCGGAGCGAAAGCGAATTGACCGCCGCGCGCGATGCCCTCCGATCCGAACTCTCCGCCGCCACGGCCGAGCGCGAGGAATTGCGACGCGAGATCACCGAGCTGCGGCAGCACCTGGCCGCCGCAGAACAGGCCCGGTCGGAGCAGGCCGAGACGTTAGAGAAGCTGAAAGGCGAAGCCCAGGGCCATGCCGAGGCGCTGGCCCGCGCGCGCGAGGAAGCGGCCGAAGCCGCCAGGCTCGCGGAGGCCCAGGAGGCCAAAGCCGCAGAGGCGGAGAAGCAGGCCGCTTCGAAAGCGCAGGAACTGGAACAGGTGCGCGGCGAATTGAGCCGCAGCAAGGACGAAGCCCAGTCCTCGGAGAAAGCCTGGGTGCAGGAGCGCGCCGAGCTTGAACGCAGTGCGCATGAAGGCCTGGAACAGGAGGCCGCGCAAACGGCGGATGAACTGCGGAGCTTGCGCCTGAAGCTCCATGCGGAAGTCCAGGGGCGGCGGCTCGCGCAGGAGAAGATGGCGCAATTTCAACAGGAGATGGCCGCCTACCGGCAGACCCAGAAGAACCCGGCCGCGCTGCGCGAGACGGAAGAGCGGCTCACCAAGCGGGTCCAGGATATGGCCGTGGCGGAGGAGCAAGTCCGCAAGCTTGCCGAGGAGTTGCGCATCGCCCGCGAGGCGAATATCGAGCAGGACGAGCGCGTGCGCAAGCTGCGCTTTCTCACGAGCGAGTTGAAGAAGAAGAACGAGGTCCTGGCCGCGGACGCGCAGGCGCGCGCACAGGAGCAGGCCCTGCTTCAAAGCAAGCTTCACGAGGAGACGGCGGGGCGCCTGGCGGCCGAGGTGGAAATCGAACGGCTTCACCGGCAACCGGCGCCGGCGAAAGCGCAGGAACCGGCGTCTGAAGAGATTGATGCCGATTTCATCGCGGACCTGCGCCAGGAGATCCAGGCCGCTTTGAAAGCCACCGCGTCCAATCACTCGGGCGCGCCTGCGCCTGCCGGGCCGCGCGGAATGATGCCCCGAGCCGGGGCGGCTCAGCGGCGGCCTTGATCCATTTCAGCGGCCGAGGATCTCGCGCACGAGCGCGGCGTTCTCCTCGACCACGCCGTCCTTATCGCCGCGGTGCATGCCGACGTTCACCACGTCGGCCGGCTTGATGTTCTCGAAGGCGTACTCGAACGCCATGCGCGGGTCCAGCCGCCCCGAGCCCATGATTTTGTACGCGATGCACGGCTTCCGGATGCGGCGGACGCAGGCGACCGCCGGCGCGACGTCGCTCAGCCTGAACTTGTCCCCTTTTCCGGCGTGCAGGCTGCCGCAGTTGAAGAAGCAGACGGCGTGGAAGTCGGCGACGCCCAGTTCGTCCGCCCAGAAATGCACCTCCGGCGCGTGGCCGCCCACGCCGGCCGGCACGCCCAGCAAGCGCGCGCGTTCGCACCAGCCGCGGACCTTCGCCTCGTCCTTCTGCTGGTAAGCCTCGTCCACCAGCCCGCCATGGAAATACATCGCGCGGCACCCGATCCGCACCGCCTCGTCAATCGCCTCCTCCATGCTCTGACCGGGGCGGAAGGCGATCTGGGCGATCCACTGGAGCGCGCCGCCGGCGCTGCGATACTCCCGCACCGCCTGGAGGACGTTCGGGGTGGTGTTGTTGGTCACCATCGTATTGATGCCGGCCGCCTCCGCGCGGTCCCAGGTCTCGCGGATCCGAGCGACGGTGTAGTAAGCGAGCATCGCCTGGTCGCGCTGGGGGCTCTGGTGGCTGTACCCGGCGAACGGATTCGCGCCCAGGACGAGCCGCGTGACCTTCAACCCGCAGAAATCCACGCACGGTAGCATATCGGCATCCTACCACACCGGCGGTCCTTTTCCCAGGCAGACCCGCGCCGCGAAATTCCTTGAATCGGCTTTTGCAGGCTGCTATACTTTCAGTGTGGGGTGTGGAATGGGGAAAATCGGCAAATCGGAGAGGGGGTTCCGTCGGCACTGATCCACTTCCATCGTGCGCGTACGCAGGAAGGAGGCCCGCGTGAGCCAAAGCTGAGGTCGCCGTCGCACTCCTGCGACTTGGGCGGCTGAGGGCAGCCGCCGCTGAGGCATTTTCCGCAGGGGTTATGGGTAATTTGCCATCATGGAGGGCACGATGAAGAAGACCGATCTTCGCAAAGTTCTGGCCGCAGTGACGGTGGTGAGCGTGGCGGCGGGCCTCGTCCTCGCGGGCGGCTGCAAGAGCAGTTGCAGCGGCGGATCGTGCAGCGGCGGCAAACCCGCCACGACCGATACTACGCAGCCGAAGAGTTCCTGCTCCGGCGGCACCGCCAAGTAATCGCGCGGGCTGGGAGCCGTTCTCGAGACCTCGCGCCCTGCAAGGCGATGCCGTGGAGCAGGGCGCGAGGTTTTCGCTTCGACTCGCGTCTTCGTAACGTCATTCCCGCGCAAGCGGGAATCCACTTTTTCGTTGTGCGGCCTGGCCGCCGCAGGCAGGGAGTGAAAAGGCGCCTTTTTCAGCAGGCCCACGATCCCCCACACATTTATTGCAGAGATGACGACCGCCCGCCTTAGCAGTTCCACCGATTCAGGGCCCCACGCTCAGGGTGTCGCCTTCTCAATCTTCTGCAACGCCTCTAGCGCCTCAACATTGCCCTGGTCGGCGGCCTTGCGGTACCACTTCACCGCCTCGGCCTTATCCTGCACGACGCCTCCGCCATTGTCGTAGCAGACCCCGAGGTTGTATTGCGCTGCCGCGTAGCCCTGGTCGGCGGCCTTGCGGTACCACTTCACTGCCTCGGCCCTGTCTTGGGCTACGCCTCCGCCTTTATAGTAGCAGTTCCCGAGGTTGAATTGCGCCTTTGCGTAGCCTTGGTCTGCGGCCTTGCGATACCACTTGACCGCCACGGCCTTGTCCTGCTCGATGCCTCCGCCATTGTCGTAGCAGACCCCGAGGTTGTATTGCGCCCCCGCGTCGCCCTGGTCTACAGCCTTGCGGAACCACTTCACCGCCTCGGTCCTGTCTTGGGCTACGCCTCCGCCATTGTAATAGCAGTTCCCGAGGTTACATTGCGCCTGCGCGTAGTCCTGGTCTGCGGCCTTGCGATACCACTTCACCGCCGCAGCCTTGTCCTGCACGACGCCATCGCCATTGTCGTAGCAGACCCCGAGGTTGTATTGCGCCCCCGCGTCGCCCTGGTCCGCGGCCTTGCGGAACCACTTCACCGCCTCGACCCTGTCCTGGGCGACGCCTTCGGCATTGTAGTAGCAGAGGCCGAGGTTGTATTGTGCCGCCGCGAAGCACTGGTCTGCGGCCTTGCGGAACCACTTCGCCGCCTCGGCCCTGTCCTGGGTGACTCCTTCGCCATTGTAATAGCGGTTCCCGAGGTTGACTTGCGCCGCTGCGTCGCCCTGGTCTGCGGCCTTGCGGTACCACTTTACCGCGGCGGCCTTGTCCTCGGCGAAGCCTTCGCCATTGTCGTAGCAGAGCCCGAGGTTGTATTGCGCCTGCGGCAGGCCCTGCTCTGCGGCCTTGCGGTACCACTTCGCCGCCTCGGCCTTGTCCTGGGTGACACCTTCGCCATTGTCGTAGCAGACACCGAGGTTGTATTGCGCCTCCGCGTCGCCTTTCTCTGCGGCCGCGCGATACTGGTCCACGCTTTGGGGACGGAGAATAGAAATTGCAATGAAAGCGGACAGAGCGAATACTACGACTAGGATGACGCCTATCAAGAATGACTTCCGGCTCATGAAGCGCTCCTTACGTTCTCAGGAGTTCGTGTTCCTTTCCACCCCCGTTTGAGCCGAGGCAACGCCATCCTCTCCGGCGCGCCTTGACAAGAAAAATGGCCGGCACAATACATGCTTTAAAAGCTGATACCTTTGTGTTTAGGTGGTGAATTCAGCCCATTCGCGAACCCCTCAGTCCGCATTCATCACTCGCCGGTCATGAATCCGCGACCACCGGATTGCGCAGCGTGCCGATCCCCTCGATCTCCACCTCATACGAGTCGCCCGGCTTCAGCCAGACCGGCGGCTTGCGCGCGAAGCCGACTCCGGCGGGCGTGCCGGTCAGCAGCACCGTGCCGGGCAGCAGCGTCATCCCGCGAGAGAGGTAGCTGATCACGGACCGGACGCTGAAGATCAGCTCCGAGGTGTTCGCCTCCTGCATCGTCCGCCCGTTCAGCCGGCCGCGGATGCGGAGGTTCGCAGGATCCAGTTCCGTCTCGATCCACGGGCCGAGCGGGCCGAACGTGTCGAACGACTTGGACCGCGACCACTGTCCGTCGCCGGCCTGGCAGTCGCGCGCGCTCACGTCGTTGGCGCAGGTGTAGCCGAGCACGCAATCGAGCGCGTCCATTTCGCTCACTCGGCGGGCGGGCTTGCCTATGACCACCGCCAGTTCCGCCTCGAAATCCACCTGGCCGGGCGCCGCCGACGGGATCACGATCGGGTCGTCCGGCCCGATCACGCACGAGGTCGCCTTGATGAAGAGCAGCGGCGCCTTCGGCGGCGCGCCGCCGCCCTCCGCCGCGTGCGCGCGATAGTTCCGGCCGAGGCAGAGCAGGTTGGCCGGCGCGATCGGCGCGAGCAGCCGCAGTTCCTTCAGCGGCAGGACCCGGGAAGGACTTTCGCGCCGCGGGCCGAACAGGTCCCCTTCGATCACATCAAGCGAATCGCCGCGCACGACGCCGTGCAGAATTTTCCCGCCGGCGGTCCGAACACGCGCCAGACGCATAGTTTCTCGCTTTTTCTATAACCTTTGGATTCACCACCCGGACACTAAGACACCAAGAACGGCGGAGATTGGGTAATTAGGAAATTCGGAAATTGGGATTCGGTAACGCGGCCGTCCTAATTTCCCAATCTCCCAATCTCCAAGCCGTGTTCCTTTCACGAACAATACCATAATCAGCAAACGATGGAAAACCGGCGCACAATATTGTATGGTGATTGCGTGGGTTTCGCCCCGTTCTTCTGGTTTTTGAGGGAGAGCGCCATGCCGGAAGCCGACCACGCCGCGAAGGAGAAGGAGTTCTTTCTCGACATCCCGGTGGTGACGCCCGGGTTCTTCCTCAAGGGCGCCGGCTCGTACGATTGGGGGATGAAGAACCGGCTGGCGCGCATCTTCCGGCCGAGCAGCGGGCGGACGGTGATGCTGGCGATTGACCACGGCTATTTCCAGGGGCCGACGACCGGGCTCGAGCGCGTGGACGTCACCATCGTGCCGCTGATCCCGTATGCCGACGCGCTGATGCTCACGCGCGGCATCCTGCGCACGACGATCCCGCCCGCGACGACCAAGCCCGTCGTCATGCGCGCCAGCGGCGGACCGAGCATCCTCAAGGAACTTTCCAACGAGGAGATCGCCGTGGATATCGAGGACGCCGTGCGAATGAACGTGGCCGCCGTGGCGATCCAGGTGTTCATCGGCGGCGAGTTCGAGACGCGCTCGGTCCACAACATGACGCGCCTCGTGGACCAGGGGCTGCGCTGCGGCATTCCCGTCCTCGGCGTCACCGCCGTCGGCAAGAACATGGTGCGCGACGCGCAGTACTTCCGGCTGGCCTGCCGCATCTGCGCCGAGCTCGGCGCGCAATTCGTCAAGACGTACTACCTCGCCGAGGACTTCGAGACCGTCACCGCCAGTTGCCCCGTGCCGATCGTGATGGCCGGCGGGAAGAAAATTCCCGAGCTCGACGCGCTGACCATGGCCTGGAACGCCATCCAGCAGGGCGCCGCCGGCGTGGACATGGGCCGCAACGTCTTCCAGAGCGACGCGCCCGTGGCGATGATCCAGGCCGTCAACGCCGTCGTCCACGACGGCCTGAAACCGAAGCAGGCGCTGGAACTTTACGAAACGCTGAAACGCGATCACCGGAAACGGCCTTGACCCGGAAGCGCCGGCGCGCCGATGGGTGAAGACACGGGCCACGAAAGGAGCGCGGGATGAAGACGAAGTTGCTCGCACTGTTGCTCGCAGCGGTCCTTGCGACGTGCGCGATGGCGGCGCCGGATGCCGGCAGCCTTCCGCCCATCATCCGCTCCGGCTTGGCCAAGTACAAGGCCGACGGCGCGCAGGCGGCGGTCAACGCGTGGATGATCGGCAGCCCGATCGCGCTGAGCGAGGAGCCCCAACACCAGGTCCACGCGCTGCGGGCCTTCGAGGGCCAGTTCGGCGTCTACCAGGACTTCCACGTCGTCCGCATCGTCTCGATCTCGCCGACCACGCAGATGATTTACATCCAGCTCGACTATGTCAACGGCCCGGCGTTCGGGAAATTCCTCGCCTACCAGGCGAGGGAGTCGTGGAATGTCGTCAGCTTCGGCTTCGGCGCCGACCCGGAAGTCGTCTGGGGCCTCAGCCTCTTCGGCGCGCCGGATATGCAGTGAACGGTCTGAGGGAATTACCTGATAGAATAACAGGATTACCTGGCCTGATTTGAAATCGTTAGGAAACCCTCCGTGGCGCAGGGCAGAAAAATGTGGGTCGCGGGTCTGGCGCTGAGCTGCTTCTGCGCGGCCGGCTGTGCCTCGCTCTGGCGGCCCGTTCCGCAGCAGGTCGTGCCGCCGACGGCGGGCGGTGATGTCAACTTTAAGCCCATCACGCCGCCGCCGCCGCTGCACGAGACCGTTCCCGACGCACCCTCGGACGAGCACGTCTGGATTCCCGGTTACTGGATCTGGCGAAACGGCTACTACGTCTGGTCGCCCGGCCGCTGGGTGATTCCGCCGCACCCGGGCGCCAAGTGGGTGCCCGACAAATGGTCGCCCGGCTATACCACTCCGGACGTTCCCGGGCATTGGGAATAGCCCGCGCAGAGGGCCGCGCCCGAAGAGAGACTCAGCGGTTTGTTTCCGGCGAAGGAGCAGCGAGTGAGTTTTGCCACGGCGATGAGCGCCGCTGAGTGTCGGACCGCGAAAGCGGCGGCGCGGCGCCGGCGGATTCTGCGCATCGCCGCGGCGCTCGCGATCGCGGCCATGCCGGCGGCCTGCAATCGCACCGAAAGCCCGCGCGTGCAGGGTTACGTCGAGGGCGAGTATGTGTACGTCGCCGCGCCTGCGTCCGGGCAATTGGAAGCCCTGACCGTGCAGCGGGGCCGGCAGGTGAACGCCGGCGACGCGCTCTTCGCCCTCGAAAGCGCCCGCGAACAGCACGCGCGCGACGAAGCCGCCCAGCGCCTGGCCCAGGCGCGCGCCACGCTGGAAGACGTGAAGAAGGGAAGACGCCCCACCGAAATCGAATCGCTGGAGGCGCAACTGACCCAGGCGCACGCGGCGCTGGATTTCTCGGAGAAGGAATACCAGCGCGAGGCGGACCTGGTCGCCGGCGGCGCGACCACTGCCGAGTCGCTCGACCGGGCGCGGTCCGCGCGCGACGAGGACCGCCAGCGCGTGGCGCAAGTGACCGCCGACCTGGCCACGGCGCGCCTGGGCGCGCGGGAAGACCAGGTCGCCGCGGCCGAGGCGGAAGCGCACGCGGCCGAGGCCGTCCTGGCGCAGGCGGAATGGGCCCTGGCCCAGCGACGCCAGGCCGCCCCGCAGGCCGGGCTGGTCTTCGACACGCTCTACCGAGAAGGCGAATGGGTCGCCGCCGGCCGGCCCGTCGTCGTCCTGCTCCCGCCGGCCTCCATCAAGGTGCGCGTCTTCGTGCCGGAGCGCCGCGTCGGCGCGCTGCATGCGGGCGACGCCGCGCGCGTCATCGTGGACGGCGTGCCCGAGCCGCTCGCCGGGCGGATCAGCTTCATCTCGCCCCAGGCCGAGTACACTCCGCCGGTCATCTTCAGCGAGGAGAGCCGGTCGAAGCTGGTCTTCATGATCGAGCTGACGTTCGACCCGGCGGTCGCCGCGAGCCTCCATCCCGGCCAGCCTGTGGATGTGGAATTCGGTCCCTGAAGATGGGTGAGAACTTCGCGATTGACGTGCGCGGCCTGACCAAACGCTTCGGCAGCCTCGTCGCCGTCAACCACATTGACCTGCAGGTGCGCGCGGGCGAAATCTGCGGCTTCCTGGGGCCCAACGGCAGCGGCAAGACCACGTTCATCCGCATGCTCTGCGGCCTGATCCGCCCCGACGAGGGCAGCGGCCGCTGCCTGGGCCTCGACGTCGTCGCCGAGAGCGAGGCGATCAAGCGGCAGGTCGGCTACATGACGCAGCGGTTCAGTTTCTACGAGGATCTGACTCCCGCTGAGAACCTGGAGTTCGTCGCGCGGATGTACTCGGTTCCCGACCGGCGCCAGGCGGTCCGCCGGAGCCTCGACCGGCTCGGGCTGGCCACGCGGCGGAACCAGTTGACCGGCGAACTCTCCGGCGGCTGGAAGCAGCGCCTGGCGCTCGCGGCCTGCCTGATCCACGAGCCCAAACTGCTTCTGCTCGACGAGCCGACCGCCGGCGTGGACCCGAAGGCTCGCCGCGATTTCTGGGAGCATATCCACCGGCTCGCCGCCGAAGGCTTGACCTTCCTGATCGCGACGCACTACATGGACGAGGCGGAGCGGTGCCACCAACTGGCGTACCTTTCCTTCGGCAGGCTGCTTGCGCGCGGCACGGCCGAGGAAGTGGTCGCCGCGGCGCACCTGGCGACCTGGTCGGTCACCGGCCCGGACCTCGCGGCGCTCTCCGAGCAGCTTCAGTCGCGGCCGGGCGTGCAGCAGACCGCGGCGTTCGGCAACGAGCTGCACGTCAGCGGCGACGATCCCGCCGCCCTCGAGCAGGCCATCGCGGAGTTCCGCGCCGGCCCGCGCGAATGGCGGCGTATCGAGCCGGGGCTCGAGGACGTTTTCATCCACCTCATGGACCAGTCGCGGGACAACGTGCAGGCATGAAGAACCATCCCGCATTTTCCCCGGCGCGGTTCTGGGCGATCCTCGTCAAGGAGTTCGTCCAGATGCGCCGCGACCGCCTCACGTTCGGCATGATGATCGGCATCCCGCTGCTCCAGCTCATCCTCTTCGGCTACGCCATCAATTCCGACCCGAAACACCTGGCGACCGCCGTCCTCCTGGCCGACGACGGGCCGCAGGGCCGGACACTCCTGTATGCCATGCGCAACAGCGCGTACTTCGACTTCGTCGGGCAGGTGGAGAACGAATCGGCCGGGCGCGCCGCCCTGGCGCGCGGCGAAGTCCAGTTTGTCGTCAACATCCCGCAGCATTTTTCGCGCGACCTGCTGCGCGGCGACCGGCCCGCCGTCCTCATCGAAGCTGACGCCGCCGACCCGGCGGCCACCAGCAACGCGCTCGGCGCGATGGCCCTGCTGCTCAACGGCGCGCTGCAGAACGACCTCAAGGGATCGCTCGCCTTCCTGGCCGTGACGGACAGCCCGATTGACCTGCGCATCCACGCGCTCTACAACCCCGAAGCGGTCACGCAGTACAACATCGTCCCCGGCCTGCTCGGCGTCGTCCTCACGATGACCATGGTCATGATCACCGCGCTGGCGATCACCCGCGAGCGCGAGCGCGGCACGATGGAGAACCTGCTCTCCATGCCCACCCGGCCGGCGGAAGTGCTCGCCGGGAAGATCATCCCGTACATCCTCGTCGGCTACATCCAGGTGGGGCTGATCCTCGTCTGCGCCCGCCTCTTCTTCCACGTGCCGATGGTCGGCAGCCTGGTCCTGCTGCTCGCCGTGGCGCTCGTCTTCATCGCCGCCAACCTCGCCATGGGCATCACCTTCTCCACCGTCGCCAGCAACCAGCTCCAGGCCGCGCAGAGCGCGAGCTTTTTCTTCCTGCCCTCCATGCTGCTCTCGGGGTTCATGTTTCCGTTCCGCGGCATGCCGCACTGGGCGCAGGCGATCGGCGAGTTCCTGCCGCTGACGCACTTCCTGCGGATCGTCCGCGGCATTCTCCTCAAGGGCAACGGATTGGCCGAAGTGGCCGGCGAGATTTGGCCGATCGCCCTGTTCACCGTAGCCGCGTTCGCCGTCGCCGTCACGCGCTATCGGCGGACGCTGGATTAACGCTCGGCGCAGCGCAACCACTCGTCCTCGTCCTGGTCCTCGGCCTCGTCCTCGAATTGCCATTCTTGACGGCCGAGGCTGAGGACGACGACGAGGACGAGGACGAGGACGCGTCGTTCCGCTTGCCGCCGATTCGGCAGCAGCGTAAGATTATGGGCAGATGGCCGGCTTCCACGCTTGCCTCGGAGAAGGAGAAACGAGTGAATCCCGGCGAAACCGCGCGGTCTGCTGAAGCGCGGCTGGCATCCATCGCGCCGATCGTTCGCGGGCTGCTCGCGACGCCCTCGGGCGACGACGACAGGCCCTGGCGGCGCGTGATCGTGCAATCGCGCGCGGAGGCGGCGGCGCGGCCGGAACCGCAGCCGGCGGCGCTGCGGCTGGACGCGCTCGACCCGGACGCCGCGCCGGAAACGCTGCGCGAGCGGATCGCTTCCGCGCTCGCGGCCCGCCGGCCCGAGGCGATCCTGCTGCCGGGCGCCGGGATTTTCCGCGTCCTCACGGACGCGCCGGACCCGCACCGGCCGCTGGAGAACGAGACCGCGCTGGTCACCGGTGCGGCCGGCGCGATCGGCGCGGCGATCTGCCGCGAGCTGCTCGCCTGGGGCTGCCGCGTCGCGGCGACCGATCTGCCCGGCGAACGCCTCGACGGCCTGGCGGCGGAGTTCCAGAAGACCGCGCCCGGCCGCATCGCCGGCATCCCGCTCGACGTGACCGACGAGCGCTCCGTGAAATCCGGCTTCGACCGCGCAACGCTGGAATGGGGCGGCGTGGACATCGTCATCGCCAACGCGGGCATCCCGCTGATCGCCTCGCTGGTGGAGATGCGCCTCGAGGACTTCCGCCGCCTCGAACGCGTCAACGTCGAGGGCACGCTGCTGACGCTCGCCGAGGCCGGCCGGCGCATGCGGCTCCAGGGGACCGGAGGCGACATCGTCCTGATCTCGACCAAGAACGTCTTCAGCCCGGGCGCGCGGTTCGGCGCATACAGCGCCACGAAGGCCGCCGCGCACCAGCTCGCCCGCATCGCCAGCCTGGAAATGGCGGAGTTCGGCGTGCGCGTGAACATGGTCGCGCCCGACGCGGTGTTCGGCGACGCCGACCGCAAGTCCGGCCTTTGGGAAGCCATCGGCCCCGACCGCATGCGCGACAAGGGGCTGGATGCGCAGGCGCTGCAGGAGTACTATCGAAAGCGGAACCTGCTGAAGGCGCGCGTGACGGCGCAACACGTGGCGGAGGCCGTGCTGTTCCTGGTCGCCCGCCGCACGCCGACCACCGGCGCGACGATCCCGGTGGACGGCGGATTGCCCGACGCGACGCCCCGATAAGTACTGCCGAACGTATAGTTATTGAAAGAGGCGGCCAATGGATATTGAGGCGCGTCAGACGCGGCGCGATTTTCTCGTCGCCGCCGGGACGGTGGGCGCAGGGCTGCTGCTGACCGGCTGCAGCGGCATCGCGGCGAGGCCGGAGGAGAAAAAGCTCGAGGAAGGCGAAGCGGGCGTCGCGGCGACGGAGGGCCTGATGCGCCAGCACGGCGTGCTCGAGCGCGTTCTGCTGATCTACGAGGAAGGCGTCCGCCGCATCGAGACGGATGACGTGCTGCTGCCGGAGAACCTCGCCGGCGCGGTGGCGATCGTCCGCGCGTTCATCGAGGATTTCCACGAGAAGCGCGAAGAGTCGGACATCTTCCCTCGCCTGGAGAAGGCCGGCAAGCTGGCGCCGCTGACGGCGGTCCTCCGCGCGCAACACAAGGCCGGGCGCGACGCGACCGATAATATCCTGAAGCGGCTCGAGCCGCAGCCGTTCAATGTGCCGGACACGCGCCGCGAGCTGGCGGCGCTGATGCGCGGTTTCGCGCGCATGTACCGGCCGCACTACGCGCGCGAGGATACGGTGGTGTTCCCGGCGTTCCGCCAGGCGATGCCGCCCGGGGAATTCACCAGGCTCAGCGACCTGCTCGAGGAACGCGAGCGGGAGACGCTCGGGCCGGGAGCCTTCGAGAAGGCCGTCGCGCAGGTGGCGCAGATCGAAGCGGCGATGGAGATCGCCGACCTGGAGCAGTTCACGGCGAAGAGCTGAGGCAGGCGGAACGGCGGGCAAGCCCGTCGTTCGTATGGCGGGTATTCATCACTCGCCGTTCTTCTTCGGGATCACGAGCGCGAAGAACGCCGACGCGACGGCGATGATCGTCCCGCCGGTGATGCCGCAGAGCGAGAGGATCGTCGCGGCGAAACTGCCCATTTCGACTCCGCTGCCGAACTTGAGCACGACGAAGGGCACCAGCACCGCCACTGCCGCGCCCAGCGCCATCCCCAGCGCGCCGAGCAGCCAATTCGAGCCGCTCCCGTTCCGATCCATGTCACCCTCCCGATTTCAGCATTCGGCAATCGCCATTCGGCAATCGGCAATTCATTCCGTTCCGTCCCAGCAGTACGTGCAAAGCTTCTCCCGCGGTAGCCCGATGGCGGCCACGAGGTCCTCGAGGCGCTGGTACTTCAGCGTGCTCAGGTGCAGCATCTGGCGGACGCGTTCGACCACGGCGCGGTTCTTCTCCGACCCGCAGGTCACGCACTCGCGCAGGTCCGGTTCGGCGCCGACGGCCAGCTCCTTCATCGCCTTCCGCGCGGCCAGGTCGAGCTCCGAGCGCCAGCGCGAGAAGTTCAGGAACTTGCAACTGTATGCCAGCGGCGGGCAGGCCACGCGCATGTGCACTTCGCGCGCGCCGCAATCGTAGAGCCGCTGGATCGCGCCGCGGAGCTGCGTGCCGCGCACGATCGAGTCCTCACAGAAGAGCATCTTCTTGCCGCGGATGATCTCGGCGATCGGGATCAGCTTCATTCGCGCCACCAGGTCCCGCACCGACTGGTCCTGCCCGATCAGGCCGCGCGGCCAGGTGGGCGTGTACTTCACGAACGGCCGCTCGTACGGCAGCCGCCGCGCGTTCGCGTAGCCGAGCGCGTGCCCCGTCCCGGAATCGGGGATGCCCGACACGAAGTCCACCTCGACGTCGTCGTCCTTCGCGAGCGCCGCGCCGCAGCGGTTGCGCGCGACCTCGACGTTGACGCCCTCGTAGTTCGAGGCCGGATAGCCGTAATACACCCAGAGGAACGTGCAGATCTGCATGCGCCGGCCGGGCGCGCGGAGGGTCTCGGCGCCGTCCTCGGTCATCAGGACGACCTCGCCGGGCCCGAGGTCGCGCTCGTGGTCGAAGCCCAGGTTCGGGAAGGAGCAGCTCTCGAGCGCGGCGGCGTACGCGCCGGAGCGCGCGCCGAGGACGACCGGCGTGCGGCCCAGGCGGTCGCGCGCCGCGTAGATGCCCTTCTCGGTCAGCAGCAGCATCGAGCAGGAGCCCTCGATCGTCTCCTGCGCGCGGCGGATGCCCTCCTCGAAGCTCGCCTCTTGGTTGATAAGCGTGGCGACGAGTTCGGTGGGGTTGATCTGGCCGCCGCTCATCTCCGAGAAGTGCGTCGCGCGCTGGCGGAACGCCTGCCGCGCGAGCGCGTCGGCGTTGAGGATGCGGCCGACGGTCACGATCGCGTACTGGCCCAGGTGCGAGCCGATGATCAGCGGCTGGTCCTCGTAGTCGCTGATGATGCCGAGTCCCCAGCGCCCGTGCAGTTTCGGCAGGTCGGGTTCGAACTTCGACCGGAACGGCGTGCCGGTGATGTCGTGGATGAACCGCGTGCAGCCGCCGTTCGAGCGCACCGCCAGCCCGCCGCGCCGCGTGCCCAGGTGTGAATGGTAGTCCGTGCCGTAGAACAGGTCCGACACGCAGTCCGACCTGGCCGCGACCGCAAAGAAACCGCCCATGACGCCTCCGATTCCGCTGCGAGATGCCCGCGCGCAAAAATGTGATTTTATCACCAGCCGCCGCGTAAAGATAGCCACGCAGAAAGTCAGCCCTCGTTGCGACCTTCGGAGGAATGTGGTAATCTTGAAGCAGCAATCGGGAGAACGTCCATGCACAAAGTCATCGAAGTCAACGTACTCGATCGTTACAGGTTAGACCTGCGGTTTGAAGACGGGGCGCGCGGGGCCGTAGATTTATCGCACCTCGTCGGGAAAGGCGTTTTCCGAAAATGGGAAGACTACCAGGCCTTCCGCCAGGTCAAGATAGGTCCCGCAGGAGAGTTGGCCTGGGGAGACGATCTGGACTTGTGCCCGGACGCCCTGTACCTGAAGGCGACAGGGCGTCAACCGGAAGACATTTTTCCGGGTCTGAAACGAGAACCTGCGCATGCCTGATAGCGCCACGATGGACACGGCTACGGCAAAGGCGAAGAAACGTAAGTCTCCTGCAGGTGTGGCGACGAACGACCTCGTGTTTAGTTCGTATGTTGGGACCAACGACGAGGTTTTCCCGTTCGTCCTTTCGCTCTATGTGGCCAAAGGAAGCACCGTTGCAGATGTAACTTACGGCAAGGGAGTTTTTTGGCGAAAGGTCCATGCCGACAGCTACAAGCTCCTGGCGACGGACCTTTCAAGCGGCGTGGACTGCCGAAATCTGCCGTATCAGGCCGATTCAATAGACTGCGTTGTTTTTGATCCGCCCTACATGCACACGCCCGGCGGAAGCGCACATGCGAACCATCAGAATTACGAAAATTACTACCGCAACAACAAAGCTCTGTCAGAGCGCAAGTACCATGAAGCGGTGCTGGACCTTTATTTCACCGCGGCCGCTGAAGCATGGCGGGTTCTGCGGCCCGGCGGAGCTTATATCGTCAAGTGCCAGGATGAGGTCTGCGCCAACGTCCAGCGCCTGACCCATGTCGAAATAATTAACGAATACGCGAGGCGCGGTTTTGTCGCTGAGGATTTGTTTGTCGTTGTGCGAAATGGGAGGCCCGGCGTCAGCCGCCTTCTGAAGCAGGCTCACGCGCGGAAAAGTCATTCATACTTTCTCGTCTTCTTGAAACCCCGAGGGCGCAAACGTTGGGCTGGCCTTCACTCAACGGCGCGTCTTGAAGTGCAGGAAACGCCAAAGGTCAGGTCTGCCTGCGTCGGCCCCGGCGTCCGAACAAGGACGCTCTTTCCTTGAAGAACTCGCCGAACTGCTTGATCTGAATCACTTCCGGGAAGCTCTCTGTCAGTGTCTTGTATCGGCATGGAACGTCGAAGTAGTAAATGCGCTCCATTTTCGATAAGAGCGTCTGGTACACAAGCCACTGGTCCGGGACGCATATCTCGACAACTTCGCGAGTCCGGGAATCCAGTTTTGTTTCCGAAAAAAGAACCATTATCCCCCTGAACACGTTCTCTCCATGTGCACTGTCCAGAATACGCTGGTGCGCCCAGGCCTGAACCACCCGCTCGCGCGTGGACATCTTCACGGGCAGGTGTATCTGTCGCCCGCTTTGCCCGGCGAAAAGGAAGTCCATAGTCAGGCGAACACTTCTCCCTTGCACCCTTATGGACGCCTGCTTCTGAGGGTTGACGCCGAGCTCCCGGGCGAACATGTGCCCGATGAGGCACTCAAAGTATGTCGCCGGCGCTTTCTTGTTCTGCCTGTCGAACAGCTCCATGGCAAGGCAAGGGGCCAGTACAACGGTGTATGAGAACCGCGCGAAGCTTCTTGGGGCGATTCTGCCGCGTTCCCATTCACGCCAGGAAAGCGAGATTTTTCGAGGGTCTCGAATGAACAAGTGCGCATTGGCCGGTCTCGCCACAAGACGCCTGTTTCCCCGGCGCGCAAAAGAGAAGTATTCCTTTCCGGGGACCTTCGATTTCAGAGCGACAACCTTACATTCATCCGTGAGAAACCTCAATGAAATCTCAGCGAGGCGTTTAATCGCCTCACCGGTCTCCGTCGCCACGTAGCTTCTGTCGCAGGCAAGCTTCGCGTCAACATAGGCGGCATGGATGCTGCCGAGCGCCGTGTCCATGTCACTTCCTCAGCTTCTTGTCGCGCATCGCCAACACGCGCTTCAGAAAAGTAAGAGGAGATACTTCCAGGGCCACGCAAAGCCGCAGGAAAACGTCAAGGCTGGGCGACCGCTTGTCGCGTTCCAGGAGTCCGATGTAGGTGGGATGCAGCCTCGCCTTCGATGCAAGCTGCTCTTGCGTCAAACCGGCCGCGCGACGCGCTTTGCGGAGTTCATTTCCTACCATGGCGCGCAAGGATATCCGCAGCCCGTCGAAAAGGCCACAGACAATAGTCTGTATCGGCCTGCCGTTGGTTCGTTCTTGACTGCCGCGCCATCGGAGAATATAATGGATTACTGCCCTGAGGCAGGCGTGAGTGTTCCCGATTATCAGCGAACTTCCCCAAAGAAGAAAGTCCGCATGGCATCGTCTACTTCCCGCGTGGGCCTGGACGTCGGCGGCGTGTTCGTGAAGGCCGTCGTCCTCGACGCCGAAGGCCGCGTGACGCACCGCGTGGCGCGGCGGCATCACGGCAACCCGGTGAGCGTCGTCGGCGAGGAGTTCCGCCGGCTGAACATCGCCGGGCCCGTCGCCGTCGGCATCACCGGCGCCTACGCGCACCTCGTCGCCGGCGGCCTGAACCTGGTGCCGGTGGACCTGGTCAACGCGGAGATCAAGGCGGTCCGCAAGCGCTTCCCCGACGTGCGCAACGTGATCAATGTCGGCGGCTCGTCGGTGACGCTGATCCAGCTCGACGCCGCCGGCAATTTCATGGACTACAGCGCCAACTCGCTCTGCGCGGCGGGCACCGGATCGTTCCTCGATCAGCAGGCCGACCGGCTCGGGATCAAGTACGATGAGCTGAAGGATTTCAAGCACACCGACACGCCGCCGCCGATCGCGACGCGCTGCTCGGTGTTCGCCAAGTCCGACCTGATCCATCGCCAGCAGGAAGGCTACGACAAGGCCGCGCTCTGGTGCGGACTGTGCAAGAGCATGACCGGCACGTTCCTCAATACGCTGCTGCGCGGCCGGCCGTTGAAGGGGCTGACGGTGCTGACCGGCGGCGTGTCGCAGAACCGGGAAGTGCTGCACTGGCTGAAGGCGCGGTACGGCGACCAGGTGCACACGTTCGACGACGCGGCCTACTCGTGCGCGGTCGGCGCGGCGCACATGACCAACGGCCACGTGGACAACCTTTCCGCGACGATCGGCTCGCTGCGCGACGCCGGCCAGCGCGCCGCCGAGGCGCCCCGCCGCCCGCGGCTGGAGTTCCGCAAGACGCATTATCCCTCGTTCGACATCGCTGAGGCTTATGCCGACGAGTCCGGCAACGAGGTGCGCGTCACCGCCTGGCCCGATACGAAGACCGTCGCGGTCTACCTCGGCATTGACGTCGGCTCGACGAGCACCAAGGTCGTGCTGATGGACGCCGACGAGAAAGTGCTCGCCGACATCTACCGGCGGACCTCGGGCGACCCGATCCAAGCGACCAAGCAACTCTTCGCCGCGATCCAGGAACTGGGCCGCCGCCGCAACGCCGAGGTGAAGGTGCTCGGCGCGAGCACCACCGGCTCGGGGCGCAAGCTCGTCGGACACGTCATCGGCGCCGACCTGGTCGTGAACGAGATCACCGCGCACCTGAGCGGCGCGGCGCACGTGGACCCGAACGTGGACACGATTTTCGAGATCGGCGGGCAGGACTCGAAGTACATCTGCGCGAAGGACGGGCGCATCTTCGACAGCAACATGAACTACGTCTGCGCCGCCGGCACCGGCTCGTTCGTCGAGGAGCAGGCCAAGAAACTCGGCCTCAAGCTGGAAGAGATCGGCGACGTGGTCATGGGCATCGCCCCGCCGGTCACCTCCGACCGCTGCACGGTGTTCATGGAGCAGGACGTGGACCGCCTGCTGCGGCAGGGCTATACGCGCGAGGAGTGCATGGCCGCGGTGCTCTGCTCGGTGGTCAAGAACTATTTCACGAAGGTTGTGGGCCGCCGGCGCGTCAGCCGCGAGCGCATCTTCTTCCAGGGCGCCACCGCGCGCAACAAGGGGCTGGTCGCGGCGTTCGAGAACCTGATGAACGTCGAGATGGTCGTCTCGCCCTACTGCCACGTGATGGGCTCCTACGGCGCGGCGTTGCTGGTGAAGCGCGCCATGGCGGGCAAGGCCAGCCGGTTCAAGGGCCTCGACCTCTCGCGCCGCAAGGTCGGTCTGCGCAGCGAGCCGTGCACCCTCTGCGCGAACCACTGCAAGATCACCTTCGCCGAGATCGAGGGCGAATCCGAGCAGCCGAGCTGGGGCTACATGTGCGGCCGCGATCCGGGCGAGGAGCGCGTGCGCGTCCACCGCGAATTCGCGCCGTTCCAGAAGCGCCTCGCGATGCTGTTCGCCGCGCAAACGGCAGACGATGGACGAGGGACGATGGACGATAGAGCTACGGCACGCGCCGGGCGCAATCCATCGTCCATGGTCCATCGTCCATCGTCATCTGCCCAAACGATCGGCATCCCGCGCGGCCTGACCACGTACAGCCTGTACCCGCTGTGGCGCGAGTTCTTCCGCGAACTCGGCTTCAAGGTCGCGCTCTCGGGCCGGACCGACGCGGAGACCGTGCGGCTCGGCAACGAGCTTTCCGCGGCGGACTTCTGCTTCCCCATCAAGGTCGCGCAGGGCCAGGCCGCGTCGCTGGCGCGGCGCAAGGACGTGGACTTCATCTTCATGCCGCACACGATCTGCGCCCAGCCCAACCCGCAGACCACGAACAGCTATTTCTGCCCGTACGTGCAGTCGTTCCCGAGCATCGAGCGCTCGGCGCTGGCGGTGCACGGCGTGGACGCGTCGCGGCTGCTGACGCCGGTGGTGGATTTCTCGCTCAGGCCGCGGATGCAGATCGCCGAGCTGGAGGACGGCCTCGCCGGCCGCCTGGGCGTCACGCGCGCGCGGATCGGCAAAGCCTGGCGCAAGGCGCAGGCCGCGCAGGCGGAGTTCGAGCGCCGCAACCGCGAGGAGGGCGCGCGCATCCTCAAGGAAGTCGAGGCGAGCGGCAAGCCGGCCATCGTCATCCTCGGCCGCCCGTACAACACGCTGGACCTCGGCGCGAACCTCGCCCTGCCGCAGAAGATCGCCGACCTCGGCCTGACCGTGATCCCGATGGACATGCTGCCGTACGACATCGAGAAGCTGCATCCGCACTTCGGCAACATGTTCTGGGCGTATGGCCAGCAGATGCTCGCGGCGGCGGAGTTCGTGCGGCATCATCCGAACCTCTACGGCATCTACTTCACGAACTTCAGTTGCGGGCCGGACAGCTTCCTGCTGAGCTTCGCCGAGGAGATGATGGGCGCGAAGCCGTTCCTGGCCCTCGAGCTGGACGAGCACGGCGGCGACGCCGGCTACCTCACGCGCATCGAGGCGTTCCTCGACGTCATTCGCGCCTGGACGCCGCGCGAGCAGCCGCGCTTCAGCGTCCCCGTGCCGGAAACGCCGCTGGAGAACCTCGAAAAGCGGACGCTCTGGATCCCGAACATGCACCCGATCGGCGGCCCGCTCATGGCGGCGGGGCTGCGCGCCGGCGGGTTCGAGCGCGCCGAATCGCTCCCGCCCGAGACGCACGAGGCCTTCGAGGTCGGCCGCTCGCTCACGCGCGGCAGCGAATGCCTGCCGACCGCCTGCACCACCGGCGCGTTCGTCCAGCTCATGCGCTCGCGCGGGCTCGACCCGAAGGACAACGCCTTCTTCATGCCCAGCTCCGACGGCCCGTGCCGGTTCGGACAGTACAACGTCCTCCAGCGGCTCATCGTCAACCGGCTCGGCCTGGGCGACGTCGCCATCCTCTCGCCGAGCTGCAAGAACTCGTACCAGGGCCTCAGCCAGAAAGCGCGGCAGATGCTCTGGCACGGCATCCTCTGCGCCGACACGATCTGGAAAGCCGGCTGCAAAGTGCGCCCGTACGAGAAGGAACGCGGCGCCACCGACCGCGCGATGCACGAGGGCGTCGAGGAAGTCGCGCGGATCATGGAGAAGGGCCGGGACTTCCGTCCCGCGTTCGGCCGGGCGGTCCGGCGCGTCGCCGCGGTGCCCGCGGAGAAACTCGGCACGCGGCCGCTCGTCGGCATCGTCGGCGAAATTTACGTCCGCTGCAACGTCTTTTCCAACGACGAAGTCATCCGCGCCATCGAGCGGTTCGGCGGCGAGGCGTGGCTGGCGCCGCTGGGCGAATGGGTCCTGTACACCGCCGAGTTCCAGCGCTGGGTCGCCGGGCGGCGGCCGCTGGACCTGCCCGGCCTGGCCTCGGCGCACCTGAAGAACTTCTTCATTCAGCGGCAGGAGCACGAAGCCGCGCGGATCGCCTCGCCGTTCCTGGACGACCGCCGCGAGCCGCCGATCCGGGAAGTCGTCGCCGAGGGCCGGAAATTCCTTCCGATGAACTTCTCCGGGGAAGCCCTGATCACGCTGGGCCGCGCGGTGATCTTCGCGCGGCAGGGCGCCTCGCTGATCGTCAACGTCGCCCCGTTCGGCTGCATGCCCGGCACGATCACCTCGGCCCTCTGCCGCGAGATCCAGGCGCAGACCGGAGTCCCCATTATCAGCCTCTTCTACGACGGCGAGCCGGGCATGAACCAGCGCCTGGAGGTCTTCCTCGCCGGCCTCTCCGCCCGCTCCGCCCGCAAGAACGCCTAGCGCAGAGGCTGGCCGTTCAAATCCGCCCGCCCCGACCAACCTTTGCAAGAAGCTCTGCGCCGGTGAGGCGCGGGGCTTTCTTCATTCATACCCATGGTTTATAATAGGCGGATAGAAAGCTCGGTTCGGGCTTCCTCAGAAGGCGCTCGGATTGCTGAAAGGCGCAAGTATGAGACACCGTCTGTCAAGCCGCGTGTCTCCCGAACCTCATCGGGTGGACCGCTCCGTCGTATTCGTGGGAAGCGCCTTCGGCGATTCTGACGAGAAAGCGTTCTGGCTCAGCAAGACGCCGCTGGATCGCCTTGAGGCCCTGGAATATCTGCGGGAGATTGCGTTCGGCTATGATCCGACTACCAGCCGACTTCAGAGAGTTCTTGAGACTGCTGAATTCCCACCGCGTTGAATACTTGCTCTAATGACCCGGATCAACTGCCGTAGCCCGATGGCCGCGATCGCAAACACACCACCGGACGCCCGCCGCTTCGACCATTCTTCGCAATAAGCCCCGCGCCTCATCGCCGCCGCCATCTTGCGCCGCGATTGTGAATTCGTCGCTGGACAACTCCCCGCGCGGTGGTATACTCGATAGAGTGGGATCGTTCACGGGGCATCTCAGCGAGGCACTGAGAGGAGGGCTGTCCATGCTGGCCGCCGCTGCGCGAAAGCTGCCGCTGGGGACGGGAAAGATCGGGTTCAAGGTCTCGAATTCTTATCCGGTTCCGGCGAGCCGGCTCTGGGAGGCCGTCACAAAGGGCGCGCATACGCAGAGGTTCTTCGTGGAAAAAGTGCGCGGGGATTTCACGCCGGAGCTGACGCCGGTCCTGTGGCAGTGGAAGAAGTGGGGCCGCCACGCGCAGTTGCCGACGGTCGTGCGGAAGGACAGGAAGCTGGAGTTCCGCTGGGCGGACCACAAGGGCAAGTACCTGACGACCGTGACGTTCACCCTGAAGAGGAAGGGCAAGCTCGTCGAGCTGGAGATCCACGAGCGCGGCTGGAAGCCGGCCGACCTGGAAAACGCCTTCGACAACTGCAGCGGCTGGACGACGTTCCTGGATTATCTGAAGGCCTACGTGCTCCACGGGACCGATCTGCGAACGGTGAAAGGGAATGCCTGACGGTTTCGTTACCGGTAAACATTATTGAGGAGGTTGTGCCATGGCCAAAGCCGCGAATACCCGCCTCAAAGAGCCCATCGCCGCATGCCAGGCCCGCGTCAAGGCGGCGGCGGAGCGACTCGGCAAGGCCCTCAGCTTCGTGCCGGACGATAAGTTGACCTGGTCGCCCTCGAAGACCGCGCGGACTTCGCTGGCCATCGTGGCGCATTGCTGCCTGGCCAATCGCATGTTCGTGAAGATTATTCGCGGCGAGCCTATATCGCCGATGCCGACGCCCGAGGAGGTGGGCGTGGCGTCGCGGAAATTCGAGGCGACAGTCCGCGATCGCGCCGAGGCCGTCCGCCAGCTTGAAGAGACGTGCCAGGAAGTTGTCGCCGCGCTCGCGACGATGACCGCGGAGCGCTTCGCCAGTTCCCCGAACAGCCCCTTCGGCCCGCTGCCGATGGCCGTCTGGGTGCACCTGCCGGGCAGGCACATGGACAACCACGCGGCGCAGATTGACTACCTCCAGACGATATGGGGCGACCTGGCCGACCATATGTAAGCCGGCCGGCGCGGCGAAGCGGACGTCAGATCGTGAACGTCGGCGTGTAGTCCGAACTCATCCGGGTCTCTTCGTCCACCAGGTCCTGGAACGTCGTGTGGTCATAGACGTCCGAAATCGCCGTGCGGATCTTCTCCCACATCGGCAGGAAGACGCAATGGCTGTGGAGCGAGCACGCGGTTTCGGTGGAATCGGGCGTGCACGTTACCGGGCGCATCGGCCCTTCGATAAACCGGACGATCTCGCCGACCGTCAGGCGTTCCGGCGCGCGCGCCAGGAGATAGCCGCCTTCATTGCCGCGCCGCGATTCCACAAAGCCCGCCTGCCTGAGCTGGTTGAGGATCACTTCGAGAAAGCGCGGCGGAATCGCCTGCGCCTTGGCGACGGTACTGATCCGCACCGGACCCTGTCCATGCCGCTTGGCCAGCTCAAAGACCGCCCGGAGCGCATATTGGCATTTCTGCGAGACCATTTTTTACTCCCGATGAACCGACCCGCAGCACGACAGCCCTCATAGGACTTTCTCTTTTCGGCTGATGACGAAGATCGCCATGTCCGCGCGGCGGTTCGCGTCGCGGCGGACCTGCGCGCCGGCCTCCGTGTCGAGCGCGATCCGCCGGTGGACGGCGATGCCGCGCTCGCGGCAGAATTCCTCGAAGTCCCGGATCGTGAAGAACCGGATGTTCGGACTGTCGTACCATTTGTACCGGAGCAGCCCGGGCGATTCCGGCGCGCGGCCCTTGCGCAGAAGCATCCGCGTCAGCTTGTAATAACCGAAGTTCGGGAAGCTGACGATGCACCGGCCGCCGACGCGCAGCATCTGCGAGATCACCTGCTCCACGTTGCGCACCGCCTGGAGCGTGTGCGAGAGGACCACGAAATCGAACTGCGCGTCCTTGAACGCGACCAGGCCGCGGTTGAGGTCGGCCTGCGTCACATCCAGCCCGCGCCGGATGCACGCCAGCACGGATTGCTCCTCCAGTTCGATCCCGGCCAGCCGCTCCTTTCCGCGCTTCCGCAGCCGCGCCAGCAGTCCGCCGCGCCCGCAGCCGAGGTCCAGCACGCTCGCCGACGGCGGGATCAGCTCCGCGATCAGCTCGTAGTCCAGCCGCTGCGGATGGAAAATGCTGGCCGGGCTCTGCGCGTAGAAGTCGTCGTCGTCCCCGTTGCGCCTCGCGCGCGCCGAATCGCGAGGTTCGAGGAACGCGCGCACCATCTCGCCGTAAACCGGCAGGTCGTCCGGGAGCAGGAACGCATCGTGCCCGCACGAGCTGGCCACGTTGCAATAGGAGACCGGCTTCTCCAGCGAGATGAGCGTCTCGACAATCTCGCGCGACTGCTCCGCCGGAAAGAGCCAGTCGCTGCTGAAACTGACGACCAGCCAGCGGCAGCGGCTTCGGTCGAGGTTCGCCGCCAGTTCCTCCGACGTAGCGCCGAGGTTGAAGAGGTCCATGGCCAGCGAGAGCTTGATGTAGCTGTTCGCGTCGAAGCGCTCGACGAACTTGTCGCCCTGGTACGCCAGGTACGAGCCGACCGAAAAGCGCTTCTCGAACTCCGTCGGCACGTTCCGCGGCCGCAGGCGGTCCGCCTCGAACTTCTCCTTCATCGCCTCCGGCGAGAGGTAGGTGATGTGGCCGAGCATGCGCGCCAGGGCCAGGCCGACCGACGGGCCGTCCTTTCCGTAGTATTGGCCGCCGTGGAATCGCGGATCGCGCAGGATGGCGTTGCGGCCGATCACGTCGAACGCCAGCGCCTGCGCGGTCAGCCGCGCCGAGGTCGCCAGCGCCACCGCCGCCTCGACCTGGTCCGGGAAGCGCGTGGCCCACGTCAGCACCTGGTGTCCGCCCATCGAGCCGCCAATGACCGCGCGCAGTTTCCGGATGCCCAGGCGCTGCACCAGCCGGCGCTGGACTTCCACGATGTCGCCGGTCGTGATCGTCGGGAAGTCCTCGCCGTACGGCTTGCCGGTGCGCGGGTTGCGGGTGCTCGGGCCGGTGGTGCCGCGGCAGCCGCCGAGGGCATTCGGGCAGATGACGAACTGCCTGGAGGTGTCAATGGGCTTGCCGGGACCGACGGCAACGTCCCACCAGCCGGGATCGTCCTTCGGATCGTGCCTCGCCACGTGCGAATCGCCGCTGAGGGCGTGGCAGATCAGCACGGCGTTGTCGCCGCGCCGGTTCAGCCGTCCGTAGGTCTCGTACGTCACCGAGACATCTTCCAGGCGCCCGCCCATCTCCAGGTCGAGGCCGCCGCTGAGCGTCGCCTTCAAGGCATGCTTCAGCGGCCGTCTCGTGCGGACGCTGTCGCTGCTGTCGAAAGAGGGCTTCGGCATCTCGGCACTATTCCTTTCGCCTGCGAAATCGTACTCGTCCTCGTCGTCGTCCTCGTCCTCGGCCGTTCATAACGGAAGTTCGAGGACGAGGACGAGAAAGCCGAGGACGAGGTCGAGAACGTACTAATTCTGCGATGCCCTCAGCGCCTGATCGAGGTCCGCCTTGATATCCTCGACATCCTCGATCCCGATGGACAGCCGGACGTACTCCGGCGTCACGCCGGTCTTCGCTTGTTCCTCGGGCGTAAGCTGCGAATGCGTCGTCGTCGCCGGGTGGATGATCAGCGACTTCGCGTCGCCGATGTTCGCCAGGTGGCTGAACAGCTTGACGTGGTTGATCAGCTTGACGCCGGCTTCCTTGCCGCCCTTGATGCCGAAGCCGACGATCCCGCCGGCGCCGTCCGGCAGGTACTGCTTCGCGCGGGCGTGGTCGGGATGGCTGGGCAGGCCCGGATAATTCACCCACGCCACGGCCGGATGCTTCTCGAGGTACTGCGCCACGGCCAGGGCGTTCTTCGAGTGCCGCTCCAGCCGCAGGTGCAGTGTCTCGACGCCCAGCAGCGTCAGGAACGAGGCGAACGGGCTCTGGCAGCCGCCCGTGTCGCGCAGCCAGTGCGTGCGGATGTGGATGATGTACGCGATGTTCCCGATCGGCCGCAGCGCCTCCTCGAAGATGACGCCGTGATAGGCCGGGTCGGGCGCGGTGAACTCCGGCCACTTCGCCGGCTCCTTCGCCCAGGGGAACTTGCCGCTGTCCACGATCGCGCCGCCGATGTGCACGCCGTGGCCGGCGATGAACTTGGTCGTCGAATAGACCACAATGTCGAAGCCGTGCTCGATGGGCCGGAACAGCGCGGCCGTCAGCACGGTGTTGTCCACGATCGCCGGCAGCCCGTGCTTGTGCGCCAGGGCGGTGATCTTCCGGTAATCCGGAATATCATTTTTCGGGTTGCCCGGCGTCTCGAGGTAAACCGCGCGCGTGTTCTTGTCCACCAGCTTCTCGAGAGTCTCCGGCTTGCTGGGATCGAAGAAGCGCACCTCGACGCCGAGCTTCGGGAAAGTCTGCGTGAACAGCGTCCAGGTCCCGCCGTAGAGGCTCGTCGCCGAAATGAAGTTCTGTCCCGCGTGCGCGATCGTCAGGATCGCGGCCGTGATCGCCGCCTGGCCGCTGGCCAGAACGAGCCCCGCCGCGCCGCCGTCCAGCGCCGCGAGCCGCTTCTCCAGGACGTCGTTGGTGGGGTTCATCAGGCGCGAGTAAATGTTGCCGAACTCCTTCAACGCGAAGAGGTTAGCGGCGTGGTCGGTGCTCTTGAAGACGTAACTGGTCGTCGCGTAAATCGGCACCGCCCGCGCGGTCGTCGCCGGGTCCGGCTCCTGGCCGGCGTGCAGGGCCAATGTGCCGAAATGGTAATTCGAAGCGCTCATAGCGGAACCTTCCTTTCTTAGAATAGCCCTTCATACAATGCGGTCGAGAGATACCGCTCGCCCGAATCGGGCAGGATAACCACGATGGTCTTGCCCGTGAACTCCGGCTCGCGGGCCAGGCGCGCGGCGACCGCCATCGCCCCGCCCGACGAAATGCCGGACAGGATGCCCTCCTCTCGCGCCAGTCGGCGCCCGAACTCGATGGCCTCTTCGTCGCTCACCTGCTCCACGCGGTCCACCAGAGTCAGGTCCAGCACGTCCGGCACGAAGCCCGCGCCGATGCCCTGGATCTTGTGCGGGGCCGGCTTGTTCGGCTGGCCCGCGAGCTTCTGCGAGATCACCGGGCTCTTCGCCGGCTCGACCGCCACGGAGACGATTTTCTTTCCCTTCGTCTTCTTGATGAACCGCGAGATGCCGGTGATCGTGCCGCCGGTGCCGACGCCGGAGACCAGGACGTCCACTGCGCCGTTCGTATCGTCCCAGATCTCGGGTCCGGTGGTCGCCTCGTGGATCGCCGGGTTCGCCGGGTTCTTGAACTGCTGCGGCAGGAAGTACCGCGCCGTGTCGGAGGCCGCGATCTCCTCCGCCTTCGCGATCGCGCCGGGCATCCCTTTCGGGCCCTCGGTCAGAATCAGTTGCGCCCCGAGCACCTTGAGCAGCTTGCGGCGCTCGATGCTCATCGTCTCGGGCATGGTCAGCGTCAGCGCATAGCCGCGGGCCGCCGCCACGAACGCCAGTGCGATGCCCGTGTTGCCGCTGGTCGGCTCGATGATTTCCCGGCCCGGCTTGAGCGCGCCGCGCTTCTCCGCGTCCCAGATCATGGACGACCCGATGCGGCACTTCACCGAATAGGAAGGATTCCGCCCTTCGATCTTGGCCAGGACGGTCGCCGCAGCGCCCCGGGTGATTCGGTTGATCTTGACCAGCGGCGTCTTGCCGATGGAAAGCGAATTGTCTGCATACCACTTCGACATGTTCCGTCCTCCCTGTTTTGTCGCCCGGCACCCTTGGCGGCCCCGCGCATGTGCAGTGCGTGAAGCCGGCAGATCCGGGCGTATTCCTATAGCCGATAGGTTCACTTGTATTAGATTATACTATCTCGATTGTCTTTGTCAAGATGCTCCTTGCTCGCTGCCCGGTTGATGCCTGCGCCCGCGCGGTTTGGCCGACCTTAAGCGGCCGGGTGTGGATGCCGCATTCGCCGCCGCACTTGCTCGTGCCGATCCAACGTCCGGCGCGTTCGTTGGGACCGTTGGCGATCTTGCTGCATGGGGCGCAGCCCAGCGAACGGTATCCCTGGGCATAGAGCGGGTTGACCGGCACGCGATAAAGCGCCAGGTATTGCCAGACTTCGCGCTCGTGCCAGATCAGGATCGGATTGAGCTTGACGAGCCCGGCGTCGCGCTCCTCGATTTCCTGAAAGTCCACCCGCGTGCGGCCCTCGGTGCAGCGCAGGCCGGTCACCCAGCAGGCCACGTCCATTTCCTCGATGGCGCGCCGCGTGGGCTGAACCTTGAGAATGTCGCAGCACTCGTCCGGCTTGGTCTCGTACAGGCGATCGGGGATCGGATCGGGGTTGTCGTACACCTTCAACTCAGGGTACGCAGCCACCATCTGGCTCATGAACTGAACCGTCTCGGCCGGCTTGTAGCGGGTCGTCACGATGAACCCGCGAATCCTGGGGCTGACCTTCTTGGCAAGGTCCCAGACCGCGCAGGAATCCTTGCCGAGGCTGTTGGCGACGACCAGCCTTTCGCCGAATTCGTCGTACGCCTCCCCGATAAGGCGCAGCGATCGCTCGACCTTTTCCGCAAAGTTGAGTCCGTCCACAAGGCTCTTCACGTCAACCGAGTCCCGTGCGAATGACATGTGCTCTGCCTCCTTTCATCTAGATTTCGTAATCCGTGGGTTCGCGCCGTCCAAATGAAACCCGGTCCCATGCGCGCTCGTGCGCATAGTAAATCCCGAGTTTCACAATCGTATCGGCCAGGCCGATGGCCAACGCTCCCGCAAGCGCGCCCGTAATGAACCACGCGATGCAGAAGGTGATGATCGTCGCGAGGAAACGCCAGCTCAGCGCCTTCGCAATGCTCCGCGCATGAGAGTCCACGAGGAATAGCTCCGGTCGTTACCTGTACACGTTCCTATAGCCGACAAGATAACTCGTGTTACGTTACACTATCTCGATTGTCTTTGTCAAGTATCTCGCCTAAAAATATTATCCTGGCTGTAAGTAATTGATAACAGTTGGATTATGATCGGACGTACAGGCTCACATGGAGTAATCTTATGACACTGCGCCGCATCGCTCGACGCCGGCCCGAGCCTGACTTGGACCGCACCGAGAGCGACCTCATCAAAGAAGCGCCACGTAGAGCGCATTTCTCGGCTGAAGCGGTTGAACTTATCTTGAAACAGGATTATGTTGGAGGGCGTGGCGCCTTGCTGCATTGGGGCGAAAACCGGAAAGGGGGCATACGATGAACGCGTTCGTCAAGCTCTTGTCGTCGGCGCTCGTGGTCGGCTGCCTGGGCGCCTGCGCGACGACGCGGAGTGAGCCGCCGCGCGTGGACCACATCCGGCTCGAAGTGTCGAACATGCCGGCCGCGGTCGTCTTCTACCGCGACATGATCGGACTGCGGGCGCGGTCGGTGACGAAGGACTTCAGCGTGCTCGAGGCGGCCAACATCGGCGTCTTCCTCTCCGCGAAACCGTGGGGCTGGCTGACGCCGCGCGCCAAGGACGAGCGCGCCGGCTGGGGAATGTATCCGCACTTCGAAGTGGCCAACGTCAAAGCGCTCGCCGCCCGGCTGAAGGCGGCCGGCTACACGATCATGCAGGAGCCGCAGAAGCACAGTTTCGGGACCGAGGCCTTCGTCGCCGATCCCGATGGATACGTCTGGGCGCTGGTCGGTCCGCGATGACCCGGCGATTCACCACCAAGGCGCCAAGAACGCCAACTGATGTTGCAACCACGGAACACACGGAAGACACTGAAGCTGTTTAGGAAAGTCATTCGGTGTGCTCCGTGTATTCCGTGGTGGAAGCCGTTGTCTCTTTGCGCCTTGGTTCCTTGGCAGTGAAAATCAATGGAGGACGATGAATGTCGCTGATCCAAATCGTGATTCTCGCGGTGATCCAGGGACTGGCCGAGCTGCTGCCGGTCTCAAGCTCCGCGCACGTCATCGTCGCGGCGAAACTGATGAAGCTGCAGCCGGACGCTCCCGAGTTCACGCTGCTGCTGGTCATGCTGCATACCGGCACGATGTTCGCGGTCATCGTCTACTTCTGGCACGCGTGGCAGCGCGCGTTCTTCTCATCGCGCGAGGCGTTCATGCGGTTCGCGCGCTGCGTTATCGTCGCCACGGCCGTGACGGGCATCCTGGGTCTCGGGCTGAAGGTCGGCATCGAGCATCTCATCAAGGCCGACGTGGAAGAGCTTTTCAACAAACTCTGGCTCATCGCCGGCGGACTCGCCGCCGTCGGCGTACTGATCCTCATCTCCGGCCTTCGCGCCGGGAAACAGCCCGCGCGCGAGGAACTTACGAACCGCGACAGCCTGGCCATCGGCGCGATCCAGGGGCTTTGCCTGCCGTTCCGGGGCTTTTCGCGTTCCGGCGCGACAATTTCCCTCGGATTGCTGCTCGGCGTGGTGAAGATGCGAGTCGAGGAATTCAGCTTTGCGCTGGCCGTGGTGCTCACGCCGGCGGTCGTCGGCCTGGAAGCCCGGCGCCTGATCCGCCATCGCGGCGAAGCCGCCGGCCCGCCCATCGGCCTGCACGATTTCCTGCCGAGCCTGGTCGGAATGGCTTTCAGCTTCGTCGCCGGCCTCGTGGCGCTGCGGCTGCTCTCGCGGCTGCTCGAACGCGGCCGGTGGTGGGTTTTCGGAGTCTACTGCCTGGCCGCCGCGGCCGGCGTCTTTGTGATGTTCCTGGCGAGCCGCTCGTAGTGTGCCCGTAAGGGCATACTCTAGCGCCTGACGGCGCCACTACAAGCCTCACTCCTTCGGCATCCAGTGCGCATCCTTGCCCCACCACTTGACGGAGCAGCCGACCGGTTCCGTGGTCGTCACGGAGACGCGCTTGCCGCCAAGCACCTCGTCAATCGCCTCGCGCAGGTCGTGGCGCGTTATAGCGTCCGGATCGTCCATATTGTCGTCAATGCGCCCGCGATAGACTACCTTGCGCGCCGGGTCGAGCAGGAACACGTGCGGCGTCCGCAGCGCGCCGTAGGCCTTGGCGATCTCCTGCGTCTCGTCGCGAAGGTACGGGAAATTGAATTTCTTCTCCGCCGCGCGCTTGACCATGTGATCGAAGCTGTCCGTCGGATGCCCCTTGTCCTCATTCGCATTGATCGCCACGAGCTGCACGCCCTTGGCCGCGTAATCCTTCTGGAGCCGGATCAGCCGGTCTTCGGCCGCAATCGCCGCCGGGCAATGATTGCACGTGAAGATCACGACCACCGCCTTCTTGTCCGCGTAGTCCTTCAGGCCGTGCAGTTTTCCATCCACGCCCTTCAGATTGAAACTCGGCCCCGCCTTGCCCACGTCAATCGTGAAGCCCATGCGATCACTCCTTGCCAAAAAATGCGAACTGCGAAAAAATGTTAACCACAGATGGACACAGATGAACACAGATACGGATTACTAAATTTTGACTTTTTTATCTGTGTCCATCTGTGGTTCCAATTCCGTAGCCGTTTTTCGCGCTTTCGCGTTTTCGCGGTCAGGAAATTTTCTTCGTGAACAAGCCGCACTCGCACTGGCCCGACTGCTCGATCTCCGCGCAATGCGTGCGGCACGGGCAGATATTCGCGCGGTCCTTCTCCGGATCGCCGGCGACTTCGCGGCAGGGGCAATAGGCCTTGCCGTACTTGAGCAGGTTGCGCGCCAGGCCCTGGAGGACGTAGTCGCGCTGCGCGCGGTCCGGCTGGAGCGTCAGCCCGGCCCGCTGGGAATAACGCTCGGCGTTGCGAGTCACCCGCTCGAGCGCCGCGCGAAATTTCTCGTCGTCGCCCATCCAGCGCCTCCTCCGGCCGGCATTGTACCTTAATAGCGCGCAGGCGGAAAGATCGGCAACCGCGCCTCAGACCGCCGTGCCCGCCGCCGGCTGCATGCCGCTGAGAGAGAGCATCCAGCGCCGCCACGCGCCCGCATCGGCGCCGAGGATCTCGCCCGCCATATTCTCCAGCGCGCGTTGAGCTTCAGGCCGAAGGTCGTCCGCGGGGTTATCAAGAACGGCGACCAGCGCCTCCGCGCCGCAGAGATATCCACCGCCGCCGAGCCAGCGAATCGCCAGCAGTCGCTCGTCCCGAGGCGCAGCCGCGTTGGCCGCCACGCTGACCAAGCGTTCGCGGACGCGCTGCTCCAGCGCCGGCGGCACGGCTGGAAAAGGCAGCAGCGGTTGGCTTTGCAGTTCCGCTTTCCAGCGTTCGAGCGCTTCTTCCGGCGATTGTCCGAAGGACGAACGGAAAACCGGACGCCAGCGGCGCGTGCGCACCAGGCCGGCAAAGAACCGCTTGAAGCCTTCTTCATCCTTCCGCCGGAGCCAGGCCAGCAGCGCGGCGCTCTGGGTGTAAAGCCTTCCGCAATATGACGCGTCTTCGAGGTTGCGCCAGTCCTTCATCCGCTTGCGGAGCCGGCGATAGCCGGCCGAGAACAATTCCTTGCCGGTCAGTAGTTGCCCCCGTGCCAGTCCGGCCTTGAGCCGGTGCTGCGCCGGCGCATCGGACGCGGTTGCGTCCCCGACGCGCTTGGAAACCAGTTCCGCCAATCCTTCCTGCAGCCATAACGGCCTTGCGCGAAGGTTGCACCGCGTGAAATGGTGCGTCAATTCATGCGTCAGAATGTTCTCGAACGTGAGAGGAGGCAAGTCGGGCAGGTCACGAAATAAGATGATCTTTTTCCCCAAGCGTCCCTGGTAGAATCCGCCTAGCCGGCCGAAATGCGGGAATATCTTCGCCGTATATCGAGAAAAAGCCGCTTCTTCACCGAAACAGAGAATCCGGGCCGGGGGGAAAAGCTTAGCAGGAATTCCTGTGAGGCGGGAGAATTCCTCAGCGGTCGGAGCATTGGTCGTTCTGACGGAGGATATCCAATCGCCGGGGCAATCTGTCCATATCGCAAAACCGTCCGTGCGGTGGACCTCGCCGCTGTGCCCCGAGGCGCGGCGGGCCGCGCGAAAGTCAAGCCGCTCGGATTGGCGGGCCAGAAGGCGCAGCCAACGCGGTGCTGCTTTGTAAGTGAAGACCACGACGAAGAGCAGGAAGACGAAACCAACAAAGAGGAAGTTGAACTCATCCGACACGACGGTCGAAAGATGCCTTAGCAGTTCTTCGGGCAAGCATTTAAGCAGGCAAACGATCAGTAGCGCGAGAGCAACAAGCAGCAGCAGTACATGTACAATTCCTTCGTCACTTTCGTCGCCGGTGGCCGCTTCACACTTGGGGCAAAGGCCTCGGGCGCACCAGAAGAGAACGGCGTTAAAAATCGTGCAGCATCTCCGACAGGTTCGCCTGCTCTTAAAGAGCGCGACGAGGGCCAGTATCCCGACGAGCAAAGCGGCAAATTGGCAGCCCTGCAGCACCATGAGCACCTCATCCTCAACGCGCAGCAGCTCGGACAATCCTTCCGGCGACCGCTCGTAATGAGACCAAGGGCATACGCATAACGCCTGACGGCGCCACTACGAGCGACTGCTACGGCTTCGCCGGCTCGGCGGCGGGCGCGTTGGCGGGCGCGGCCTGGATGGACTGCTGCAGGGCCTGGCGCTCCTTGAATATCTCGCGGTTCACCGCGCCCACCTGGTTCTGAAGCTCCAGCCGCTTGTTGAGCAGGTCAATGATCCGCTGGTAGCGCGCGTCCAGGTCGGCGTTGTCCCTGCCGCGCTCGACCTGCAGGGCCTCCGCCTGGTCAATCTCCGCGTAGGTCGGCAGCGTCGCGGCGTATTGCGCCAGCGGCAGGCGTTTCTCGCGCAACTGGTCGGTCAACCGCGCGGCCTCGTCGTCCTGGCCCGCCTTGTAGGCCTCTGTAAGCTGCCCCAGGCCGGCGCGGAACTCCTTGGCCTTCGCGATCGCGTCGCCAAACACCTTCTTCGCCTCATCGGTGTGGAGCGGGCCGGACAGTTCCTGCCACCGGGCGATCAACTGATCGTTCCACACGATCAGCAGCGGCAGCCGGGTCGCATCGAAATCGTTCGCGCGGCGCGACGGCGGGATCCGAGCGTCGCCCGCCGCGAAGGCCAGACCAGCCGCCATCATCACCGCGACCAACGCCAGCCGGAGCTTCTTCATCGCCGTCCTCCTTGATTGGGTTACCATGTCGTCCGCAGCGGCTTGAACCGCAGCAGCCATTTTACCGCGTCGGCCCAATTGTGCAAGCCCCGGAGCGTTTGACAGCCGCGCCGCTCTGGAATAAGCTGACGGCGTACCATAACTCCCATTTTCTCCCAGGAAATCCCATGGCGAAGAAGTCGTTCGACCCAAAGGCTCACGGCAAATTAAATGAATGGCGGGTGGAAGTGGCTGTCCGGGGCGAATTCACCGACCCGGTCGGCCGACGCGTGCTCGGCGACATCGCCGATCTGGGCATCGCGAGCGTCCGCGAGGTGCGCGCGGCGAGTGTGTACCTGATCACCGGCGCGATCTCCGCCGCGCAACTGCAGCGGATCGCGTCCCGGCTGCTGTGCGACCCGGTCAGCGAGGAATTCTCGTTCCGCGGGCCGGTGGCCTCGCCGCGCAAAGGCCGGTTCGCCGTCGTCCAGGTCTTCCGCAAGCCCGGCGTCATGGACCCGGTCGAGGCGAGCACGAAGAAGGGCATCGCCGACATGGGGTTCAGCGCCGCCTCCGTGCGCACCGGGCGGAAATTCCTGCTCTACGGGAAGCCGTCACAGGACGAACTGCGCCTGGTCGCCGACAAGGTGCTGCACAACGCCGCGATCGAGGAAGTGTTCTTCGGCGACGCGGCCATCCCGCACGCGCCGGTCGCGCCGGTCTACCGCTTCGAGCGCCAGGAGATCGCGCTCCTCGGCGTCAGCGACGCGCGCCTGCTCCAGATCAGCAAGGAGCGTGTCCTGAGCCTGAACATCGCCGAGATGCGCGCGATCCAGGGCTACTTCGCCGAAATCGGCCGCAACCCGACCGACGTCGAGCTCGAATCGCTCGCGCAGACCTGGTCCGAACACTGCGTCCACAAGACGTTCCGCGGCATCATTGACTTCGGCGGCCGGCGGATTGATAACCTGCTCAAGACGACGATCATGCGCGCGACGGCGGAGCTGAAGCGGCCGTGGTGCGTCTCGGTGTTCAAGGACAACGCGGGGGTCATCCGGTTCGACGAGCTCAACAACATCTGCTTCAAGGTCGAGACGCACAACCATCCGTCGGCCATCGAGCCGTACGGCGGCGCGGGCACCGGCATCGGCGGCGTGATCCGCGACCCGCTCGGCACCGGCCTCGGCGCGAAGCCGATCCTCAACACCGACGTGTTCTGCTTCGGCCCGCCCGACCTGCCCGCGAACAAAGTGCCGCCCGGCGCGCTTCACCCGAAGCGCGTGATGAAAGGCGTCGTCGCCGGCGTGCGCGACTACGGCAACCGCATGGGCATCCCCACGGCCAACGGCGCGGTGCTTTTCGACGAGCGCTACGTCGGCAACCCGCTCGTCTACTGCGGCAACCTCGGCCTGATCCCGCGCGACAAGTGTCGCAAGGCCGCGCGGCCGGGCGATTGGATCCTCGTCGTCGGCGGGCGCACCGGCCGCGACGGCATCCACGGCGCCACGTTCTCCTCCATCGAACTGACCGAGGAATCCGAGACGGTCTCCTCCGGCGCGGTGCAGATCGGCAACGCGATCGAGGAGAAGCGCATGACCGACACCATCCTCCAGGCGCGCGACCGCGGCCTGTACACCTGCATCACCGACTGCGGCGCCGGCGGCCTCTCCAGCGCCGTCGGCGAGATGGGCGAAGAACTCGGCGCCGAGGTCCACCTCGACCGCGTGCCGCTCAAGTACCAGGGGCTGAGCTACTCGGAGATCTGGATCAGCGAGGCGCAGGAGCGCATGGTCCTGGCCGTGCCGCCGCGGAAGCGCGCCGCCATCCTCAAGGTCTTCCGCGACGAGGACGTCGAGGCGACGATCATCGGCCGGTTCACGGACGACCGGCGGCTGAAGCTGTTCTACCGCGGCCAGCCGGTCGGCGACCTGAAGATGGAGTTCCTGCACCACGGCGTGCCGCGCCTGACGCGGCGCGCCACCTGGCAGCGGCAGCAGTTCATCGAGCCGACGCTGCCGGAGCGGAAGGACTACGGCTCGGCGCTGGAGTGCATCCTCGGCTCGTGGAACCTCTGCTCGAAGGAGTGGATCATCCGCCAGTACGATCACGAGGTGCAGGGCGCCAGCGTGCTCAAGCCGCTCGTCGGCGTCGCCAACGACGGACCCGGCGACGCGGCCGTCATCGCGCCGGTGCTCGGCTCGCGGCGCGGCGTCGCCGTCTCGAACGGCATCAACCCGAAGTACGGCGACATTGATCCGTACGCCATGGCCGCCTCGGCGATTGACGAGGCGGTCCGGCAGATCATCTCCGTCGGCGGGACGCTTGACCGCATCGCGCTGCTCGACAACTTCTGCTGGGGCAACACCGACAAGCCGCAGCAGCTCGGTTCGCTCGTCCGCGCCGCGGAGGCCTGCTACGACCTGGCCAAGGCGTACGGCACGCCGTTCATCAGCGGCAAGGACAGCCTCAACAACGAGTTCCGCGTCGGCGACGAGAGCATCTCCATCCCGCCCACGCTGCTCATCAGCGCCGTCGGCATCCTCCGCGACGTGCGCAAGGTCGTCAGCATGGACGCGAAGAAGGCCGGCGACATCCTCTACGTCGTCGGCATGACGTACGACGAGATGGGCGGCTCGCACTACTACGCGCTGGAGAACTATACCGGCAACCACGCGCCGATCGTCCGGCCCGAGCAGGGCCGCGCCGCGTTCGAGGCGCTCTCGCGCGCCATCGCCTCGGGCCTCGTCCGCGCCTGCCACGACTGCTCCGAGGGCGGCATCGCCGTCGCCGCCGCCGAGATGGCCTTCGCCGGCGGACTGGGCATGGACCTCTACACCCTGACCGTCCCACGCCCGCCGGAGATCGCCCGCGACGACGTCATCCTCTTCAGCGAATCCAACTCCCGTTTCCTCTGCGAAGTCGCGCCGGAGAAAATCGCCGCGTTCGAGGCCGCGCTGCAAGGCGTCCCCATTGCGCCGCTCGGCCGCGTGACGGACGAAAATATTTTCCGAGTCAGCGGCGTGACCGGCGACACGATCATCGAGAAAAACATCGCCGAGCTCAAGGAGGCGTGGCAGAAGCCGCTGAGGTGGTGAGGGAAGTTGGAGATAAGAATGAAATTTGAACTCGAGCCCGACAATCGAAACTGCCCTGACTCTGCACTTCTAGAGGATCTTTTTCGCGTTGCAACGGAGCTTGGCAAGAGAACGCTAACCAGAGATGAGTATGAAGCGAAAGGGCGATTCAACGGGGGCACCTTGATTGACAGATTCGGCTCATGGAACTCTGCACTTGAGAGAAGCGGACTTCAAGTTGGCACATGGCGCAATTTCACAAAAAGGGACCTGCTTGAGGACCTTCGGCGCGTCTCGTCGAAACTCCAGAAAGGGACCGTTTCGTTCTCAGATTACCGCTTGCATGGCAAATACAGCTTCTCTACGGTAACGCGTTCTTTCGGTTCGTGGAAACTCGCGCTCCAGAGCGCGGGCCTCCCGCTTTCGCCACACTATCACGAACGCGCGACGGATGATCAATTGCTTGAGAACATAGAGCGTATTTGGGAGCGTCTTGGCAGACAACCGAGGCAAAAAGATTTTGCAGCACCTCTATCGTCATTCTGCTACACGACATACCACCAACGCTTCGGCTCGTTGCGCAAAGCTCTCGAAGCGTTTGTCGCCTCCCTTAATGACACTCGTCCACTCGCGTCAGAAAGCGGAAGGGATAGTTTCGCTAATCGACCAGCCACAGATCCACCGTCCATTCGCCACAGGACTTCGAGGAATGTTTCTTGGCGAATGAGATTTCTGGTAATGCGTCGCGACAATTTCAAGTGTCGCATCACCGGCCGTTCGCCAGCCACAGACCCTAAGGTCATCCTCGAAGTGGACCACATCGTGCCCTGGGACAAAGGCGGTGAGACGGTCATGGAAAACCTGCAGACACTCTCCAAAGAGATCAATATTGGAAAGAGCAATCTCGACATGTTCCAAGAAGGCTCAAGAACGCATTCGCCAACCTGAAGCTGAGCGGAAAGTCTTTTCGCGCAGAGACGGTCAAGACATTCGCCGCGATGTGCGGTTCGTCCTCGGCGCGCGTTCTAAGCATTTCGAAAAGAGTAGGAAGTCGCTTGACAGATAAGAAATATTATGTTATACTTGCGAGCGCGAAGTCGTAACATGGCGCCGGGGAAGAAGATGGCGCACAAAAGGCGATTTGAAAAAACGAACCTAATTTGTCGTAACATACAATCTGGTGTCGACTTGTTCAAGCTATGAGGGCGCGCATGAAGTGGCGACTAGATGCCGGGCAGATTGAAGTTGTGGACGACGCCGTAGCAGCAGTCATGCGGCGAAAAACATTCGCAGAACGAATCGCTATGGCCGCGAAACTTCAGCGACTGGCGCACTCATTGATCGAGGGTCGTCTGCGGACAGACCATCCGGATTGGGACGATGCACGAATCGCGACCGAAATCGCACGGAGGATAAAACGTGGAACTGACAGAACTTCTGAAACAGGTGATTTCGATCCTTGAGGGGAAGGATATCACCTATATGGTGGTCGGTTCCGTTGCGACCATCGGTTATGGAGACTATCGGTTGACCGCTGATATTGACATCGTAGTTGCCTTGAGCACAGACCAGGCTGGCGCGCTCTGCGACTCATTTCCGATGCCCGACTTCTATGTCAGCCGCGAAGCCGCGCGGGAAGCGGCGCGTATGCGCCGTCAATTCAACGTCATTCATCCCGCCTCGGGATTCAAAATTGATTTCATGATGGCCCGCTCAGACCCGTGGGGAAAATCACAGTTGGCTCGGCGTCAAAGAATTCAAATTATGCCGGGCGTTCCAGGATACGTGGCTGCGCCGGAGGATATCATCATCAGCAAGATGCGTTATTACAAAGAAGGCGGCTCCGAAAAGCACCTGCGCGATATCGCCGGAATCATGAAGGCAAGCTCGGGACAGGTGGATCGCTCTTATGTCGCGCACTGGGCGGAAGAATTGGGGCTGAAAGAAATTTGGGATGTAATCTTGAAGCGAATCTCCGAAACGCCTGAGGAGGAATGAGCCATGCAGCCGATCAAGCCGTGCAATACGTACCACGCCGTCCTGAGCAGCCGCGAATTGTATCGCGGGGCGGACGGGAAGAGCGCGTTCAAGGTGTACTTCTGCGACATCGTCGGCCGCAAGGAGCCGGCGCGGACGGTCTGGGCGCAGTGCGGGCTGGCGAAGGCGGATTTCCTCAAGGGGCTCGGCAAGGTCGAGACGGCCGAAGGGATCGGCTTCGTCATGGCGTTCCCGCACGTCACGAAGGTCTTCCGGTTCGGGCCGGAAGCCGAGACGAACTGCAATGTCCGCTGCTGGAGCACGAAGGACCTGAAACCGCTCGACCTGGCGCGCGCCGACGGTTACATGGAGTTCGCCTGTTTCGCCGAGGCAGCGATCGCGGCCGACGAGTTCGCGGGCTGGGCCGCCGCGAAATCGGTCGAGGAGTACCTCGGCCGCTGGTGCCGCTCGGCCGACTGGCCGATCGCGCGGAACGACAAGCTGGCGGCGTACTGGGGAACGACGTAAACCCTGCGAGGGTTTGTGCTTCGTGACCGACGGACTGCGGACTCGTTTGCATTTCCCCACCTCGCCGTGGTATCATGGAAGCGCATAGGGTGGCGTGTGGTTGCTCGACCCGGTTTTCGCACCGTCAGACAATCCCATCGCTGAACGTCGTAACTCCCTGTCCGTAATGCAGTTACGTCTATAGCGTTTTCGCATTGTCGTCGTTCGTCCCTGCGGCTCACGACGAGCCGGAGTCCCCTTATCGCCGGAGCTTTGCGATGTCCAGAGAAGTGCCGCTTGAACGAGTCCGCAACATCGGCATCATGGCGCACATTGATGCCGGCAAGACCACCTGCACCGAACGCATCCTTTACTACACCGGCCGCACCCACCGCATCGGCGACGTGGACGACGGCAACACCACGATGGACTGGATGGAGCAGGAGCGCGAGCGCGGCATCACCATCACCGCCGCCGCCACCACCTGCAACTGGCGCGACCACCGCATCAACCTGATTGACACCCCCGGCCACGTGGACTTCACCGCCGAGGTCGAGCGCTCCCTCCGAGTCCTCGACGGCGCCGTCGCGCTCTTCTGCGGCGTCGGCGGCGTCGAGCCGCAGTCCGAGACTGTCTGGCGCCAGGCCGAAAAATACAACGTGCCCTGCATCGCCTTCGTCAACAAGCTCGACCGGCCCGGCGCGGACTTCTTCGCCGTGGTCCGGGAGATGGAGCACTCCCTCGGCGCCAACCCCGTGCCGATCGTCATCCCCATCGGCAAAGAGGAGAACTTCGTCGGCCTCGTGGACCTCTACGCGCAGAAAGCGATCTACTACAACGACGCCGACAAGGGCGAGACGTACCACGAAGGCCCGATCCCCGAGGACATGGTCGAGATCGCCGAGAAGTGGCGCCGCCACCTGATCGAGAAGGTCAGCGAACTCGACGAGGCGATCCTCGACCGCTATTGCAAGGGCGAGGAGATTCCCCTCGAGGACCTGCGCCTGGTGATTCGCAAGGCCACCCTCGCGCGCCGCATCGTCCCGGTCTTCTGCGGCGCGGCGTTCAAGAACAAGGGCGTCCAGCGCCTGCTCGACGGCGTCATCCATTACCTGCCCTCGCCGGTGGACCTGCCGCCGGTCATCGGCAAATGCCTCGAAGGGACCGAGATCGAACGCTATCCCAAGGACGACGGCCGCATGGCCGCGCTCGCGTTCAAGGTCGTCTCGGACCGGCACATGGGCAAGCTCATCTACCTGCGCGTCTATTCCGGCACGATGCGCGCCGGCAGCTACGTCTACAACTCCGTCAAGGGTAAGCGCCAGCGCATCGGCCGGCTGATGCAGATGCACGCGAACCATCAGGAAATGCGCGACGCGATCTACTGCGGCGACATCGGCGCCGCCGTCGGACTCGGCGAGACCACCACCGGCGACACCATCTGCGACGAGGAGCACCCGATCGTCCTCGAGGCCATCGAGTTCCCCGCGCCGGTCATCTCCGTCAGCATCACCCCCGAATCGCGCGCCGACCAGGAGCGCCTCGCCAAGGCGCTCCACGCCATGTCCGAGGAAGACCCCACGTTCATCGTCGCCCACAACGCCGAGACCAGCGAGACGGTGATCAGCGGCATGGGCGAACTGCACCTGGAGATCATCGTGGACCGCATGCGCCGGGAGTTCGGCGTCCAGGCCAAAGTCGGCGTGCCGCAGGTGGCCTACCGCGAGACGATCACCAACGACGTCGAGGTCTCGTACAAGCACGTCAAGCAGACCGGCGGCCACGGGCAGTACGCGCACGTCGTCATCAAGCTCGAGCCGCTCGGCCCGGGCGAAGGGTTCGAGTTCGTGGACAAGATTTACGGCGGCGCCATTCCGATCAACTACATCCCCTCCATCGAGCGCGGCATCGTGGACGCGATGGCCAAGGGCCCGTACGCCGGCTTTCCGGTGGTGGACGTGCGCGTGACGCTGCTGGACGGCACCTCGCACGACGTGGACTCCAGCGACATGGCCTTCCGCCTCTGCTCGGCGCACGCATTCCGCCAGGCCGTCATGCAGGACACGCCGCAACTGCTCGAGCCGGTGATGTCCGTCAACGTCATCGTGCCCTCGGACTATTCCGGCTCCGTCAACGGCGACCTGTGCGCGCGGCGCGGGCGGATCCAGGGCATGGAGGCGCGCCCGACCACGCACGAGATCACCGCCTACGTGCCGCTGGCGCACATGTTCGGCTACGCGACCACCATCCGCACCCTCACCCAGGGCCGCGGCTCATTCACCATGCACTTCGAGCGTTACGAAGCCGTCCCCTACTCCATCGCCGAAGAGATCATCGCCGCGCGGAAGAAGGGGACGACGAAGGAAGAGTAGCGCCGTTCGCGCCTTAACCGCAACTAACCCGCGACAGACTGCATTTACAGCCACGAAACGGGCCCTGTCCCTGTTTCCCCTGCCTGAAAATATAGCGCCCTCGACTTGACAAGGCGCCATGTTCAGTATATGATTATCAGTGAAAGGCCGATAGCCATATAATCGAAAGGACAATACGATGATATTGAGAGCGCTTCCGTGAATGTCAGGCACGCCTCGGCGGAATTGAAGCGTGTCGAAGCCGATGCGACGTACACGGGTGGTTATCCCGAGTCGGCGGTTACCGCATTCCGCAAACGGATGCAGTACATTCGGTCGGCGAAGAGCGAACAGGATTTGCGAGTTTGGAAATCGTTGCACTACGAGAAACTGAAAGGAAAGCGCCAGCATCAACGATCTATGCGGCTAAATGACCAGTGGCGGCTGGTCCTGGAGTTCGAGAAGAACATGACCGGCCCGCAAGTGGTAGTCGTTGCGATAGAGGACTACCACTAGAGCGGGCAGTGAAGGAGAAATGAGAATGGCCAGGGAAACCACGAGAAGCGTGGCGGAGGTCTACGCGCCGGGAGAGTTTATCCGTGAGGAATTGGCGGCCCGCGGCTGGACGCAGGGAGATCTCTGCAAAATCCTGAGACGGCCATTGCAGAGCATCAACGAGATCATAAACGGAAAGAAAGAAATCACCCCTGAGACTGCTCTTGCGTTGGGAGAAGCTTTTGGTACTTCTGCTGAACTTTGGCTGAATCTCGAGAACACATATCGCTTATCGAAGGCGAGGGCGAAGCAAGCCGACACAGAGATCGGGCGACGAGCGCGTATCTATTCTCTTGCACCGATCAAGGAACTCCAAGAGAGAGGATGGATCAAAGCCGCGAGCAACCTTGACGAATTGGAGGCGGAGGTTTGCCGCTTTCTTGAGATTAGCTCTGTTACGGAACAGCCGAAGCTTGCTTTAGTTGCCAGGCGCGGAGATGGGTATGGTGAACTGTCCTCGACGCAAATTGCTTGGGCATTCCGAGCAAAACATGTGGCGTCGGAGATTAAAGTGTGTAGGTTCAACCCTCAGCGGTTCGAGGCTCTTCTTCCCACCTTGACTAGACTTTCTGTGCGGGAAGATGGAGGGGGGCGAGAAGCAATAGCACAATTGGCGAAGGCGGGCGTAAGGGTGGTAGTGGTTCCTCGCTTGCCCAATACCCACATAGACGGTGCGATGTTCTGGCTACGTGCGGATGCCCCCGTTGTGGCTATATCGCTTCGGTATGACAGGATTGACAGTTTCTGGTTTACCTTGATGCATGAACTGGCGCATGTGTGTCAAGGTTCTGCGAAAGAAGGTGTCTTGGATATCGATCTAATCAGTGAGATCCAACAGGACCCTAAAGCAAGGCCAGAGTATGAGAAGAAAGCAGACATGCTCGCCAGTAAGTGGTTGGTGCCGTGTGACATGCTGTGCACCTTCATTCGCAGTACTAAGCCATATTACTCGCGCGATAGCATCGTCCGGTTTGCTTCACAAGCAGGTGTTCACCCCGGGATTGTCGTTGGGCGGTTACATCATCTGCGGGAGATGAAGTACTCAAATCTTCGGGATATGCTGAAAAAGGTGAGTTCCTCACTTCCAGTGAGCTAGACGGTTGAGGCGGCCGAGCATTTGACCTGGGGCGATGTGAAAGCTCCACAGGTCACAGCCAAAGACTGACGAGTGAGGGTAGCTCTATGGCAGAGGATACCAGTTATTCCCTCCTGCTGGAGCGCAGGTGCGCTCTTTGCGCCGGCGGCGTCTGCTGGGCGGTACCAGCCGCCGTTGCGTCACGTGATGCGCACAGTCTCGCATGGCCCGCTTGAGGACGTTGGCAGCCATGATCGCGCCGTGCTCGGTGAAGGCCCAGGGCAACTTGCGGCGCCCGCCGCGCGTCTTTGATATCGCAATTTGCGATATCAAAGTCATAACCTCATGTGGCGTACGCTTAAAAACGAAGTCAGAGGGGAACCTGGCGGCGTTTCTCTTGACCTGCTCGTTCAGTCTGCTGGTGCTTACGCCGTAGAGTTTTGCCAGGTCGCTGTCCAGCATCACGCGCTGGCCACGCACCAGGCGAATTTGGCTGCCGCCGGCGGCCGCGCCAGGATCCTGTAATCCCGTCAAAGCCGTTGGTTCAGAGGCTCTTTCGGCGTTCTTCGTCGAGGAACTTTTCGATGACGTTGTGGAGGGTCAGGGCCTCCTCCGGGCTGGAGTTAGCGGCGGTGAACGTCGCCAGGCGCTCTACCACGTTGAGCATCGCGCCAAGGCCGCCGTCCGGGCGCTGCGATTCCATCTTCTCGATGGTCTGCGTGAGTTTCTGGATCATGCCGATCGTCTCGGCGGCCACTTCCGGCGCGGGGAGCTTATTTTCACCCGTGGGCGTCTTTTCTCCGGCGAGCGTGCCGATGAGGCGGTCGCGCTCGCGGCGGAGGCGTTCGAGCGCGGCCAGGGGTGAATCCTGCCGGCGCAGGCGGCGCCGCTCCATCCATTGCCCCTCGCGCGCCCAGCGCTGGACGGTTTCCTTGCCCGCGCCGAGGAGGCCGGCGATCTCCCGGCCGGATTTTCCCTCGGTGATAAACAGCAACTCCGCCATCGCCCGTTCCTTCGCCGGCCTCGGTCTCATTTTTCTCCACCTCCCGGGACATGAAGCCGCTTGTAGTGGCGCCGTCAGGCGCTATTCGTATGCCCTGACGGGCACACTACGAGCAGAGTGACGCGGCCCGGACTTATGCGCGTTGCTTCTGAAACACGATATGCGGTTATTATAACAGAATAATTATGTCGCTGTCAAGCGGGAAAGCAGAAAAAAGCTGATAGATGGGATTGCGCCCGGCTTGTAGTGGCGCCGTAAGGCGCTGCGTCGTATGCCCTGACGGGCACACTACGAGCCGCTACGAACTGCGCACCCAGCGAAGGAGTTCGCCGAGTTTCGGCGCCTTGCCGTAGAGCAGCACGCCGGTCCGGAAAATCTTCGCCGCCGCCCAGACCATGCACGGCGCCGCGGCCGCGAGCAGCGCCAGCGAGATGACGATTTCCAGCCATGGAGGCGCCGGCAGGACGACGATCCGCAGGATCATGAACATCGGCGCCGTCGGCGGGAAGATCGAGAGCGCCACGGCCCAGAAGCCGTCCGGATGCTGCGCGACGTTCATCGCCAGCATGAGCGGCAGGATCATGGCCAGCGTCAGCGGCATCATCACCGCCTGCGCGTCCTTGAGCGTGTTGCAAGCGGCGCCGACGCTCGCGAAGACGCAGGCGTACATCACGAAGCCCAGCAGGTAGTACGCCAGGAAGAGCGTCAGCAGCGTGACGCCCGGCGCCTTCAAAAGCCCCGTGCTGCCGGCGAACACGGCCAGCGCGGCGACGAAGACCGCGGCGTTCGTCAGGCCCACGGCGACCAGCCCCAGGATTTTGCCCGCCATCAGCTCGAACGGGCTCACCGCGGAGAGGAGCACTTCGACCACGCGGGAGGATTTCTCCTCGATCAGGCTCATGACCAGCAGTTGAGAGACGGTCGTCACGGACATGAACATGACGATCAGGTACGCGAACCCGCCGATGATGGTCAGGACCTCCGGAGTCGGAACGATGTGCTTCCCGCGACAGAGCATGGCGCCGATCAGGAGGAGGATCGGCGGCAGCAGCACGCCCAGCCAGAACATCTTGGTGCGGAGCACCTCGAGGTACTCGCGGCGCGCGATGACGAGCATTTTATTCATGGCGCCCCCTCACGACGCGGACGAAGATTTCGTGGAGCGAAGGCGTCTTGATCTCGAACGCGCGCACGCGGACCCTGCCGACGAGCGCGGCGAGCAGTTCCTGGTCGCGCCCCTTCTCGCGCAGCTCGACGGTGATTTTCCGCTCCGAGCGCGTCACGCCGCGCACCATCGGCAGCGACTCGATGAAGCGGCTGTCGCCGTCGAGTTCGACGACAACCGCGTCGGACCCGTACGGCGCGCGGATTTCGCCGAGGGAACCGTCGAGCACCTTCTCGCCGCGGTTGATCAGCAGGATGCGGTCACAGAGCGTCTCGGCCTGCTCCATGATGTGCGTCGAGAGGATGATCGTCTTGCCGGCGGCGCGCATGCGGAGGATCGTATCTTTTACCAGGTCGAGGTTGACCGGGTCGAGCCCGGCGAACGGCTCGTCCATCACGATCAACTCGGGATTGCCGATAACCGCGACGACGAACTCCAGGCGGCGCTGCATTCCGCGCGAGAGCGCGCGCACCTCCTTGTGCTGCCAGCCGGAGAGGTCCATCGCCTTCAGCCAGCCCTCGATGCGGCCGGGGATTTTCGTTTTCGGCACGCCCTTGAGCGCGGCGAAGAACGCCAGGATGTTGCGCACTTTCATGCGCGGATAAAGCCCGCGCTCCTCGGGCATGTAGCCGACGCGGTCCTTCGCCTGACGCGCCGACGCCGCGCCGAGCACCTCGATCCGCCCGCCGTCGGGCCGGAGGATGTCCATGATCATCCGGATGGTGGTCGTCTTCCCCGCGCCGTTCGGCCCGAGGAATCCGTAGATGGTCCCGCGCGGCACCTGCGCGCTCAGCGCCCGCACCGCGCGCACGCCGTCGAAGCTCTTGCTCACGCGGTCGAGAACGATCGCGCTCGCGCCGTTCGCGCCCACTGCGCTCTCCCGGTGTCCCATGGCCGCCGTCGAGAACAAATCCCAGCGGCGGCATCATACCAGAAGGCTAACGATCCGGCGAGCGCTGCGGTTCACGGCTTCTTCCGGAGCGCGGACTGGATGGTCTCGTCGAGGCGCTGGAGGAAGCGGGAGCGGTGGCGCTTCTCGAAGGGCGCGGGACCGCCGCCGACCTGGCCCTGGTCGCGCAGGTGCGACATCAGCTCCCGCGTGGCGAGCGCCTGGCCGATGGTGTTCTCGCTGAACGCGCCGCCGCGCGGGTCGAGGACGACGGCGCCTTTCGCCAGGCAGCGCGCGGCCAACGGGATGTCCGCGGTGATGACGATGTCGTTCGCGACGGCCTGCCCGGCGATCCAGTCATCCGCGGCGTTGAAGTCGCCGTCCACGACGACCATCTTGGCCCCGGCGCCCTCGCCGATCCGCATCCAGGTGTTCGCGACGAAGACGGCCTCGACGCCGCAGCGCGCGGCCACCTTGCAGATTTCCTGCTTCACGGGGCAGCCGTCGGCATCCACGTAGATGCGGATCACTTCTTCTCCAGCGCGCCGGCCAGGCCGGCGACCTGGTCGCAGCCGGCGCGGCAGGTGATGGACGAGTTCCTGAAATCGTCGCCGACCGGCTCGACGCGGCCGCCGAGGTGCGCGGCGAGGAAGGCTTCCGACGCGGCGGTGAACGAGAGCCAATTCTCCGGGCGGCCGAAGCCGTGGCCCTCGTCGGGATAGAGCAGGTACGTGACCGGGATATTCCCGGCCATCATCGCGGCGACGATCTGGTCGGACTCGGCCTGTTTCACGCGCGGGTCGTTCGCGCCCTGGGCGATGAGCAGCGGCCGGCGGATGCGGTCCGCGCGGGTCAGCGGCGACCGTTCGTTGAGCAGGCGGCGGCCGTCCTCGGTCCGGTGATCGCCGGTGCGCTTGGCGAAGAGTTCGACGATCGGCTGCCAGTACGGCGGGATCGAGTTGAGGAGCGTCAGCAGGTTCGACGGCCCGACGATGTCCACGCCGCAGACGAACTTCTCCGGCGTGAAGGCCAGCCCGACGAGCGTCGCGTAGCCTCCATAGCTGCCGCCCATGATCGCGACGCGCGCCGGATCGGCGATCCGCTTCTCAATGGCCCAATCCACCGCGTCGAGCAGGTCGTCGTGCATCTTGCGGCCCCATTCGAGGTTGCCGGCGTTGACGAACTTCTTGCCGAACCCCAGCGAGCCGCGGAAGTTGACGCTGAGCGCCGCGTAGCCGCGGTTCGCGAGCCACTGGTGGATGCTGTGAAATCCCCAACTGTCGCGGCCCCACGGTCCGCCGTGGACGTAGAGCACCATCGGCAGCGGCTCCTTCGGCGCGTCGCCGGCGGCGAGGGGCAGCGTGAGATAGCTGACCATGTCGAGGCCGTCGCGCGAGCGGATGACCCGCGGGCGCATCTTCGCGAGCGGTTGCCCTTCGAGCGCGGGGCGGTTGCTGAAGAGGAACTCGGCGCGGCGCGACGTGCGGTCGTAGCGGTAATAGCGCATGGGGCCGATGTCGTTCGTGTAGGCGACGATCCACGTGGAATCGTCCAGTGAGCGGCTGACGACGCGGAAATCTCCCTCGCTGACGGCGCGGAGGGCCTCGAAGTCCGGCGCGATCTCCGGGTCGAGCACCTTCCACGCCATGCGCTCGTAGTCGAAGGAGACCGCCTGGACGGCCTGGGTGACCGGGTGCTGGAGGAACTCGCCGGAGTCGGCGCGCGGGTCCTCGGCGAGGAGTTCGCGCCGGCCGCTGCTCAAGTCCCACGCGAAGAGCGCGGCGGTGTCGCGGTCGCGGCAGTCGGTCATATAGAGCGTGCGGCCGGTGTCGTCGAAGCCGACCGTGGTGGTGCTCGCGGCGTCCTCCAGGCCGAACTTGACGAGGAGTTCCCATCGCTCCTCGCCCGCGCGCTTGAGAAATTCCCATCCGCCGTCGGGGGTCTGGCGCAGGCCCAGGCGGACCTCGAACTGCTCATCGGTGACGAACTCGGCGAACTCGGTGTTCTTCTGGAGAAGCCGGATCGCGCCGGTGAGGATGTTCACGCGGTGAACATCGTGGAATTTCGGGTCGCGGTTGTTGAGCGCGACGAGAATCTCCTGCGGGAAGCGGCGGCCCACGTGCTGGACGCGGGCCTGCGTCGCCGGGAACGGCGTCAGGTCGCGCGTCTCCTTCGTCCGCAGGTCGGTCGCGTACACGTGCCAGTTCTCGTCGCCGTCCTTGTCCTGGATGTAGAGCACGTGGGCGTTCGTGTGCGCCCAGTGATAGTTGCGGATGCCGCGGCGGCGGTCGTTCGTAACCGGCGCGGCCTTCTCCGGCGCGGCCGCGGGAGCGATCCAGACGTTCAGCACGCCTTCGACCGGCGCGAGGAACGCCAGCTTCGCGCCATCGGGGCTGATCGTGACGGCCGTGCGCTCCGGGTTTCCGAAGATCAGCTTGCGCGGGATGAGAACGGGCGGTTCGGGCTTCATCTTGCGTTCCCTTGTCCAAGCTGGGTAAATGCCGTCATTCTCGGGGCGTGCTTGAGGCCTGGACTTATCACAATTTGTGATATGTTCCTGACCTCCTTGCAGGTCAGTTCAAAGTCTGCGGACTCAGCCGCCGCGCCGAGAAAGGATAGAGCAGTCCACTGGGGAAATCAACCGGAACGGCGCCCCGGGTCCGCAAATTGCGCCAATGGCCTTGACTGGGCGCGGCAATGCGCTAGAATTCAGGGAATCCCGGTTTCAGGAGCGATGGACCGATGCAGAAGGAAGACGCGGAAGAGATACGCGGCCTGATCACGGCTCTGAGGCTCTGCCATCACAAGGCGCAGCGGCACGTGGAGCTGATCGTGCAGGCCATCGGCGAGGGGCAGACGACCAAGGGATACCGGGGCCGCGAGACGGAAAAGCTGCACCCGGCGACGTGGATGTGGGAGAACGCGATCCTGGTCCTCGAGGCGTGGCTCTCCGGCAACACGGCCCGGATGGATAAGCTGTTCGTCGGCCGCCACGCGGGCTGGAAGTTGCTCGGCGCGCTGGAGGACCGGACGCGGATCAAGCACTGGCAGGTCGAGCGGCTCGTCGCGAAATTGAAGGCCGCGTCGCGGCTGTACCCGGGCGCCGAGTATTTCCCGATCGTGACGCATCCGGAGAAGTACGCGGACTTCGCCGGATACCGCGAGCCGACGCTCGCCACCGTGATCCATGACACCGTGGACGGCGCGCCGGCGGAGCTGTCGCTGGCGCAGGCGATTGACCATACCGAGCCGGCGAACTGGAACTTCCCGGAGAACCTGCTGCTGGTGCTGCGCGCCATCAACGGCAACCTGAAGCCGCACGAGCCGTTCGCGGTCGCCGAGCGGAACCTGAAGCTCAACCCGATCGCACCCCAAATGCGCGTCGTCGCCGCCACGCTGCGCCAGTTCTGCGGCCGCCCCGCCGCCGGGCCGATTGACCCGGCCGTGCTCGGCGTCCTCGGCAAGAAAACGCCCGAGAAAACCGCGCTGGCGGCGCTGCTGGAGGCGAAGATCACCGAGGCGTTCGGGGCGGCGTCTTGAGCCGCGCTCTTACCGCCAGGCGCAAAGACACCAAGGCACAAAAAAACAGCGTCTTCCACCACGGAATACACGGAGCACACTGAATGACTATCCTAAACAGCTTCAGTGTTTTCCGTGTGTTCCGTGGTTGCAATATGAGTTGGCGTTCTTGGTGTCCTGGTGCCTTGGTGGTTATGTCGTCTCTAAGGAATAGCGAATGGCGTCACGGAAGATTACGTGGATCCTTTTCGACCTGGGCAACGTGCTGATCGAGCTGCACGCGGACGGGCTCGGGCGCGCGGCGGCGGCGCTCGGCAGCACGCCCGAGCGGCTGGTCGCGCTGTTCAACGAAAGCGGCATGGCCCAGGCGATCGCGCTGGGGAAACTCTCGCCGCAGGAGTTCGTGGAGCAGATCAATCGCCGGTTCGGGACCTCCGTCGCGCCCGCCGACGTCGTGAGCTGGTTCGGCCCGGAACTCGCGGTCGTCTTTCCCGAAGTGCCCGGGCTGATCGCCTCGCTCAAGGGGCATTACGGGCTGGCCATTCTCTCGAACACGTTCTTCGGCCACTGGGACTACTTCATCGCGATGGATCTCGCGCGGCAGTTCGACGCGCTCATCGCGTCGCACCTGATCGGCTTCTGCAAGCCCGACCCGCGCGCCTACCGTGCCGCGCTCGACCGCATGGGCGCCACCGCGGCCGAGACGGTCTTCGTGGACGACCTCGCCGAGAACGTCCAGGCCGCGCGCGCGCTCGGCTTCACGACGTTCCAATCCACGACGCCGGCCGAGTTGATCCAGGGCCTTCAACGCGCAGGCGTGGTATGCGGCGGACCGCCGGCGAAGTGAGACGAGGCCGGCCGGTCGGCGCGGATCGCCGGTCATCCGTTTCATGCGCGGAAAATCCGTCGAGCCGGATCCATACCCCATTGACAGGGCATATACAAACTTTATATCATCGATGCGGAAAGCGAGGCGGGACCATGAGCAATGTAACGGTGAACATATCGTTTCAGGACAGCCTCCTTCGCGGCATTGACCGCATGGCCCGGCGCGAATCGCGGAGCCGCTCGGAGTTGCTGCGCGAGGCCGCGCGCTCTTACATCCAGCGCAAGGAGCGATGGGCGGGAATTTTCGCCCTGGGCCGGAAGATCGCGCGCGCGAAGGGGCTGAAGCCGGCGGACGTATCGAGCGAAATCAGAGCCCACCGAAAGAGCAAGGCGCGGCGCGGATGACTCCTCCGCGCGTCGTACTGGACTCGAACGTCGTCATCTCGGCATTCCTCTTCGGCGGTCCGCCGGCCCGCGTGCTGGACTGCGCGCTGGCCGGCGCCGTGCAGTGCTTCACGCCGGTCCCCATTCTCGACGAAGTGCGCGACGTCCTGCAGAGGCCGAAATTCGGCCTGTCCCCGGCGCAAGCCGTCGCGCTGGTCGAGGAATTCCGCGACCTCTGCCAGGTCGTGACCCCGGCCGAAAAAGTCCGAGCCGTTCCAGCCGATCCGGACGACAACATGATCCTGGCCTGCGCCAGCGCAGCCGGGGCAAGTCTGATCATTTCCGGAGACGCGCACCTGCTGAGCCTCGGCCGGTGGCGAGCCATCCGCATTCTGTCCCCTGCTGAATTCATAAGGGAGATATGCTAATGGGCGCAAGCAGGATAGGCGCGGCGTCTCTTTTGACGTTCGCATAAAAAAAGGAATTCTCTCGCCAAGACGCCAAGAACGCAAAGAACGAAAAACTGCATGATTATGCCGTTCTTGGCGCTCTTTGCGTCTTTGCGAGAGACCTTTCCTTTTCTTACACGAAGAGGAATAATAAAAAAGGAGGCACAATCGAATGAATGACTTTAGATTAAAGTGCTGCGCAGTCGTCCTGCTTGCCGTCACGGTCGGCTGCAGCGCTGGCCGCCAATGCACCTGTGACGGTGTGAAGGAAAAGCAGGCGGTTAGATCAGACGACATACCGGGTACCGTTCAGATTGCCGGCGGGCTTGGCCCGCTTGGAGGCCTGCTGCCGCCGGTTACAGTTAGAGCAGAAGACATACCAGCTACCGTTCAGATTATCGGCAAGCTTGGCCAACCGATCGGAAGCTTGTTAAGGATTCGAGGCAAATGGATTACAATAAACTCAAAGGGCGACTCTCTTCACTTCGAGGTCGCTCTCGTTAATGGAAAGAAGCTTGATGAGAAGGTTGTGATCGTCGGTGAACTGCTAGGGCCGATGTACCCCCAGAAAGGACGTGGACCGAAGCCTGGGGAGTTATGGGACTGGAGAGTTGACTTGGAAGGAAATGAACCTTGGCCAACGCGGTCGGAAGGAGAGACGTGAGAAATGTTGGGGGTCGAGACGGGATATTTTAATTTCACATACTCGCGTGAGGTATACAAAGAAGTTGGTTGGCTAGAAACAATGCAGAAGCCCTCATGGGCAGTAGGATTCTACACACGTTTCGAGAGTATCACAGTGAGAAGAGTAAAGTGAGATCTGAGCAAGGCCGCCATGGGCTTAATATTGACAGGCCGCGTTTTGTTGCCGCTTGCAGGCAGTTGCTTGCTGAAGTTCCAGCCAAGAAGAGAGCCGCGTTCCTGATAGATCCAGAAAATATAGGCCGCGCGCGAACGGAGAGGCCGCTCCTTATGCGGCGGTCTGTCTGGGGCGCCTGCGTGGCGATTCTGCTCCTCTGTTCCTGGGCCGCGCGTCCCGCGACCGCCGCGCCGGAGGATTCCGATTCCGAAACGGCGGTCCGCGAGGCCGTGTCGCGGTTTCGCGCGGCGGTCGGCGAGGGAACTTATGAGGCGATCATTCCGACCGTCGCCTCCGCCGATGCCCGCGAGATACGGGAACGGTTGGCCGCCAAACTTTCGCTCTTCCGGGTGGAGGACCTGGCCCGCTTCTTCGCCATGGCCGTCTCCAGGGCAAAGCGCGACGCAGCGGAGCCTGCGCCGGACACCGGGCCGGAATTCAGTGTGACGCTGACGGAGCCCGAACACGCGCGGTTGGACATCGAGCCGCTGTTGAGCTTCCGGCCCTCCGTTTACATGCTCCGGGAGGACGGCGCGTGGAAGGTGGACCTTACGCTGACCCTGCAGCGTTCGAGCGGGCCGCGGCCGAAAGAGGAGATCGTCTCGATCTGCCGCCGGGCGCTCCGCGGGATCGCGGACGATGCGGACCTCGTGGAGACGAAGCACTTCCTGATCTTCGCGCACACCGGGCCTCTGCCGGCGCAGTCGGCGGCGCAACTGCTCGAGGAGCTGTACGACAATTTCCAGCAGGTCTTCCCCTTCGATCTCGGCATCCAGCCACGCGCGCAACCGGCCTCCGCCGACGCCGGAAACCCCGCGCCCGCGGACGCCGTCGAGCCGCCGCTGCCGTTCTCGCCCGGCCCCGATCCCTACATGATCGTCTTCCTGTTCTCGTATCACCAGACGTACCTGAAATTCGCCGAGCGCCATGACCCGGCCGCCCTGAAATCGGGCGGGTACGCGACGCCGGCGGGTTACTTCGCGGTCTGGTTCTCGCCGACGTTCCGCCCCACGGTCAGGCACGAGGGGACGCACCTGCTGATGTTCCGCCGGATGCACCTGTTCGGCGCGCCGAGCTGGCTCGCGGAAGGGATGGCCGAGAACATGGCCGATCCGCGCGACGCCGCCGATGCCGACCGGCCGCTGCGCGAGCGGCTCCTGAACGTCGTGCCGATCAGCCTGGAGCCGCTGCTGATGAGCGAAAAAATCGCCTTCGGGCTGGACTACCTGCTCTCGCAGAGCCTGGTCCACTTCCTCCGCACCGAGCACCCGAAGGAGTGGGTGGAGCTGGTCGCGTTCATCCGCAACTCGCCCCGCCCGCGGCCGAAGGAGTGCCACGCCGAACTGCTGCGGCTCCTGGGCATGACCCAGTCGCAACTGGATGCGGCGTGGACGAAGTCCGTCCTGGATTCTGCTGGTAGTGTGCCCGTCAGGGCATACGAAGCAGCGCCTGGCGGCGCCACTACGAGCGAAACGAAATAGCGCCTTACGGCGCCACTACGAGCAGTTGCTTTTTCGATTCGCGAAGACTAAATTCCGCCCGTCGTGCCGCGATTCATGGGCCATTGAAGGAGATCGCCGTGCCGAACTTCACGATTGATCTGGGCGGCGCCTGGAAACTTCAGCGCGTGGGAAATGGACGGCGGTTCCCGGCGACTGTGCCCGGGTGCGTGCACACGGACCTGCTCAACGCGGGCGCGATCGAGGACCCGTTCTACCGCGACAACGAGCTGAAGGTGAAGTGGATCGGTGAGGCGGACTGGGTTTATTCGCGCACCTTCTCCATGGGCGACGAGGTCCTGGCGCGCGACCGGGTGCTGCTGCGGTGCAAGGGGCTGGACACGTTCGCGGTCGTGACGGTCAACGGGCGGCAGGTGGGCGCGGCGGACAACATGTTCCGGCTCTGGGAGTTCGACATCAAGCCGGCGCTGCGCCGCGGCGAGAACCGCATCAGCATCCGGTTCAATTCCGTGCTGCCGTACATCCGGCAGCGGCAGAAGGAGCGCCGCCTGCCGAGTTGGGGCGGGCCGAACGAGGTCGCCGGCCGCGCGTGGGTCCGCAAGGAACCCTGCAACTTCGGCTGGGACTGGGCGCCCGTGCTCGTGACGGCGGGCATCTGGCGCGCGATCAGCATCGAAGCGTTCGACCTTCCGCGGATCGCCGACCTGCACGTCACCCAGGAACATTCGCGCTCAGGCGCGGTGACTTTGCGCGTGCGCGCCGATGTCGAAGGCGCAGCCCGCGCGGCGACGCATATCCGCGTCACGGTCCTCTTCCAGGATAAGGCCGTTGGCCACGCCGTCGCGCCCGTCCGCGCGCGGAGCGCCGACGCCAACCTGACGATCCGCAACCCGAAACTCTGGTGGCCGAACGTCATGGGCGATCAACCGCTGTACTCCGTTGTGGCGGACCTGCTCGATGCCGACGACCACCTGCTTCACAACGCCTTCCGCCGCATCGGCCTCCGGCGGTTTGAGCTCCAGCGCGAGAAGGACCGCTGGGGCGAATCCTTCCGGTTCGCCGTCAACGGCGTGCCGTTCTTCGCCAAGGGCGCGAACTGGATCCCCTCCGACGTCTTCGCCGCGCGCCTGGGCCTGGCCGACTACGAGTCGCTTCTCCGCAGCGCCGCGGGCGCCCACATGAACATGCTCCGCGTCTGGGGCGGCGGCGTCTACGAGAGCGAGGATTTCTACAATCTCTGCGACGAACTCGGCCTGTGCGTCTGGCAGGAATTCATGTTCGCCTGCTCGACCTATCCCGCCTTCGACAAGGCATTCCTGCGCAGCGTCCGCGCCGAGGCGGACTACCAGGTCCGCCGCCTGCGCCACCACGCCTGCCTCGCGCTCTGGTGCGGGAACAACGAGCTGGAGCAGGGGCTCGTCGGCAAGGAGTGGTCGCTGGAGCGGTCGTGCATGAGCTGGCGCGACTACGGAAAACTCTTCGACAAGCTCCTGCCCGAAGTAGTCCGCCGGAACGATCCCGAGCGCGCATACTGGCCCGGCAGCCCGCACACGCCGTGCGGCGACCGGAGCAAATACAACAACCCGACCTGCGGCGACGCGCACCTCTGGGAAGTCTGGCACGGCCGCAAGCCGTTCGAGAGCTATCGCTCCAACCTCCACCGCTTCTGCAGCGAGTTCGGCTTCGAGTCCTTCCCCGAGCCGCGCACCGTCCGCAGCTTCACCGTGCCGGCCGACCGCAACGTGACCTCGTACATCATGGAGCAGCACCAGCGCAGCTACATCGGCAACAGCACGATTTTTCAGTACATGCTCGACTGGTTCCGGCTGCCGAGGGACTTCGACAGCGCGCTCTGGCTGAGCCAGATTCTGCACGGAGTCGGGATGAAGTACGCCGTCGAGCACTGGCGCCGCAGCATGCCGCGCACGATGGGCGCGCTCTACTGGCAGATCAACGACTGCTGGCCGGTCGCGAGCTGCTCCTCCATTGACTACTTCAAGCGGTGGAAGGCGCTGCATTACATGGCTAAGCGGTTCTTCGCGCCGCTGCTGGTCTCCGGCGTGGAGGATTTGAAGACTGGCCGCGTGGAAGCGCACGCGACGAGCGACCTGCTCCGGCCGTGTGCGGGCGTGCTGTCCTGGCGGGTCACCACCGTGGCCGGCGAAAGCCTGGAGACCGGCTCGCATCCGGTGCGGCTGGCCGCGCGGACGAGCCGGCTAGTGCGGACGCTCGACCTCAAGCCGCATCTCGGCGCGCGCGGCCCGCGCGACTTGCTGCTATGGCTCGACCTGAGCGTCCGCGGCCGGTCGGTCTCGAGCGACGTCGTCACCTTCTCGCGTCCGAAGCACCTGGAGCTCGCGGAGCCGGGCATCAAGGTCGCCGTCTCGCGCGCCGAAGCCGGCGGCTTCCGCGTCGGTCTAACCGCCGCCCGCCCGGCGCTCTGGACTTGGCTCGAACTCGCCGATGCCGACGCGCGCTTCTCCGACAACTTCTTCCATCTGCGGCCGGGGAAGCCCATCGAGATATTAGTCGAGCCGTCGCGCGTTCTCTCGTCGGCCGCGTTCCGGCGGCAACTGCGCGTGATGAGTTTGAAGAGCACTTACCGGTGATTGAGGAGGGAGATTGGGTGATTGGGCGATTAGGAAAGTTGGAAATTGGGTGATTAGGAGATTCTGCGCGGCAACTTCCTTAAGCTCCTAATTTCCCAATTTCCTAATCTCCCAATCTCCAGTCTTTACTCGGCGGTGATCTCTGCGTTGACGGCCGTCTTGGCCTCAGCGGCCGGCTGCGCCATCTCGGCGTAGTGTGCGGCGATCTCGCGAAGCACCTTGTCCTTGTGAAGGCCCCAGGCGCAGTTCGGGACGTGCTTGACGCGGCCGTCCTTCGGGTCCACGTAGGCGAAAGCGGCGGGGCAGCGCTGCAGGCGGTCGGTCTCCATGTTCTTCTCGTCGCCGAACGGCAGGACGATGATCTGCAGCGCGGCCTGCACCGCGGTGAAACGGCGCAGGAGTTTCTTCGACTTCTGCCCCGCGAGGATTCCCAGGCCGACGCGCAGGAGGCGCCAGAGCGCCGCCGGACCGCGCGCGCCGAGCGCCTCGCCGAGGCGGACGTGCCGCCGGCTCAGCCGCGCAAATTCCTTGAACATCACGAGTTTCTGCCACGCCTGCCGCAGATGAAGCCGGCGGAGCGTCCGCCCCCAGAGGCTCCGCGCCAGCGATTTCTCGCCGGCCGCCAGGCGGTCTTCGAGCAGCAGCAGGTCCTTGGCCGCGGCGGTCAGGCCCTGCTTGAGATAGTGCGCCAGCGGCCGATAGCGCTGCCCGTCGGAGATGAGCAGATACATGCTCTCGCAGTTCGGATGGCCGCCGACGAAGGGCACCTCGCGGATGCCGAGCAGCCGCGAGAGCGTCGGGATGCGGCCGAGCAGGTTCGTCGGCACGAACTCCACCACGTCCTCCGGGAACGCGTTCTCGATCGCCTGTTCCAGGTCCTCGGTCGTGATCCGTTCCGGGTTCAGGTCCACCTTCTCGCTGTCCCACGAATGCGCCAGCGGCATGAGGTACACGCCGCGGATGAAGTCGCGCCGCTCGTGGCAGAACGCGAAGATCGAGGCCAGCTCCGTGTCGTTGTAGCCCTTCGCCACCAGCGTCATCAGCACCACCTTCGTCCCGCCGAGTCGCCCGATGTTGTCCACGGCCTGGCGCTTGAGCCGCCCGCACTCCTCGTGGTTGCGCAGCGCGCGGTACATCGCGGGGTTCTCGCCGTCGTACGAGAGCAACACCGTGACGTTCGTCTCGACGATCCGGCGGCAGTACTCCTCGTCGGCGAGGCGCACTCCGTTGGTGACCAGGCGCGTGGGCAGGCCGTACGATTTTGCGAGACGGATGATCTCGATCAGGTCCTTGCGCACGGTCGGCTCGCCGCCGAAGAGCTGGATGGAGGGCTTCGGCGTGCGCTCGGCGAAGTGCTTGAAGATCGTGTCGAAGTACGAGATCGGCGGCTCGAACAGGAATCCCATCGAGGGCGTATTGTTGATGCAGATCGGGCAGTTCAAGTTGCAGCGGTTCGTGATGTCGAGGAAGACGATGTTCGGCTCTTTGTGCTGGCAGCTCAGGCAGGAGAGGCCGCAGCTTCCGTACTGGAAATCGGAGTCCATCTTGCGCTTGCGCCAGTAGCTTTCGGAGTTGGAGGAAAGGAGCGTCTCGGTCGGCCCGCAGCCCGGGCAGTCCTTGACGAGGAATATCTTGCGGTCGCGCTCCAGGTGGCGGGCCGGGACGAGCTTCTGGCAGCGGTTGCATAAGGCGCGGTTCATGGGCTTCCCCGCAGAATGGACATCACGACTGATATGCTCGACAATTACCCTGCACCATATGCGCGAGCAAAAGCATCGGTAACACCGCGCGGATGGCGGCGTGGGATATGATAACGTACTCAAGCGGAACTGTCAACTATAGCGGTTCGGACACGCGTTTCGATCAGTGGTCGCTGAGAATGCCGAGCGAATCCTGCGACTACGATCATCTGGAGCGAATGAACGTGCCGTTCTGGTATTCCTCAAACGCCACGCGCAGTTCCTCCTGCGTGTTCATCACGATCGGGCCGTACCAGGCCACCGGCTCGCCGAGCGGGCGGCCGGAGAGCAGCAGGAAGCGCACGGGCTGCTTCTCGGTGGAGATCGCGACGTGGTCGCCTTCCTTCTCGTACAGCACCAGGCTTTCGGCGCCGCAGACGCAGCGCGGCGCGGAGTCCCACCAGCCGGCGCCGAACATCTGCCGCGAGAAGGCGTCGCGCCGCTCATCGAAGAACCCTTCGCCCTTGAGCACGTACGCGACGGCGGTATACCCGGGCTTCACCGCGTGCGTGAACTTCGAGCCGGCCGGCATGGTCACGTCGAGGTATTCCGGCGCGGCTACGACGTCCTGCACCGGCCCGCGGACGCCCTCGACCTCGCCGCAGATGACTTTGATCCGCGCCCCGGACTTCAGCGCCGCCTCGGGGATCTCCTTCGCCTTCACCTCGCGATAGCGCGGCGGCATCATCTTGTCGGCGGCCGGCAGGTTCGCCCAGAGCTGGCAACCCCACATCGCGCCGGTGCGGGCGCCCTTGGGCATCTCCTGGTGAATGATGCCGCCGCCGGCGGTCATCCATTGCACCTCGCCCGGACCGATTACCCCTTTGTTGCCCATGCTGTCGCCATGCTCGACGCGGCCCTCGAACATGTAGGTGATCGTCTCGATGCCGCGATGGGGATGCCACGGGAAGCCGGGCAGGTAGTGCGCCGGATCGCTGCTGTGGAAATCGTCGAGCAGCAGGAATGGATCGAACGCCGGGACCTCGTAGAAGCCGAACGCGCGCTTGAGATGCACGCCGGCGCCCTCGATCGTCGGCTTGCTCTTGACGACCTTGCTGATCTTCCGCGCCGCCGAAGTCGAAGCGCCGCCGCGCGGCCGAGACTCGCTGCGTTTCATGATATGCCCCCTTTCGACTGGATTCGTCATGGGCCGGCGGAAGTCTGAGCGAACAGGACGCCCCGCGAACCGTGCCTGCCCCACGTCCGCCGCCCCGCCCCGAACGATGCTGCTTTCATCTTATGAGTGAGCGAACGCGCCGTCAAGTCTTTTTCCGCGTGTTGCTCGTAGTGTGCCCGTCAGGGCATACAAAGTAGCGCCTGACGGCGCCACTACAAGCTGCGTATTGTTGTGCAGCGTTCAATGGCAGAATTCAGCGGCGCGTCATCTTCTCCATCAGGCGCCGGTAGTAGGCGTAGTTCTCGAACGGCACGTTGGCGCGGACTCGCCCGTCGGCCAGGGGAATATATCCGCCGCCGGCCAGGAGCGGTGCGGCCTTCGAGAGCATCTCTCTGCGAATGGCCGCCTTTCCGACGGATAGCGTGTCCAGGTCAATCCCGCCGATCAGGCGAAGGTCGCGGCCGAACTCGCGGCGGATATCGCGGTAATCCATCGCGTCGGTATTCACCTCGCACGCCCACAGACAGTTGAAGCCCGCGTTCACGATGCTCGGGAGCAGGACGCGCGCGTTGGCATAGGTCACCAGGCAGATGGCGGGCACGCCGTGGCGCCTGATCACGTCGAGGGCGGGCCGATAACCGGAGAGAACGAATTCCTCGTACTGCCGCGGCGAGAGCAGCGGCCCCTCGTTCCCGCCGATCGGCTCGGAGAAGATGAGCCAGTCCACTTCCACCTCGCGGAGCACGCGCTCGGCCATGCGCGCGGCGAACTCGCCGTGGATGGCGGTGATCTCGCGCACGAGGTCGGGCGCATCGCTGAGCAGGTACATCACCTCGGTGAACCCCGGCCACGTGCCCGCTCCCATGGAAAGGAAGAAGCCGTGGGAAATCCGAAGTTCGAGGATATGCCGCCGGGTCTTCCAGGCTTTGACGCGCGCGGGCCAGTCTTTCGGAAACCGCGCCGGGTCCGCCGGATTCAGCCTCTCGCGCAACGTTCTCAGGCCGCGCCGCGAGGTGGGCCGGACCTTCGACCGCGGCAGAGGCTCCAGGACCAACTCGATTTGCTCGCGCCGGTCGGTATGGAACATCGTCGCCAGGTCCGCGTCCGCGGGCAGGCCCTCGGCGCGCCAGCGCTGGAGCACGTCATCGCGCAGGCCCTCTTCGAGGTACGGAACGCGGTCCGGGCGCTCGTAGCGCATCGTCCGCAGAAAGCGTTCTCGACTCGTCATCGGTCTCGCTGCCCGGTTCGGCGGCGGCTCGCGGGATAAAGGGCCGGCTCACGCCCATCGTGCGACAGATCGCCGGTACGGCCGGATTCTAGCTGCGGAGGTCGCCACCGTCAAACATTTTTTCGGCGGGCTGACAGAGTTGTCCCTTGTCGAGCGGGACGAGCGGTCGTGGAGGTTCCCGCGTATGCGGGATGTGCGTGCGGCAAGCCAAAGCCGGAAGCGGAGTCCCTCGCGACGATTCGCGAAGCGGTTCCGTCTTCCGGCTTCTGACCACCGACTGCGGTCGCTCTACTGGTTAGTATAGTACGTTCCCAGCTCCGAGCCGTTCTGGTCTATCGTGTAGTACGGCATGCCGGGCTTGCTGGTCTGCGAAGGCGGCCCGGCCTTGATCGTGTACGTCGAGGCGGTGACGTTGATGAGCGAATAGTCCGTGGACGCGAAATACTTGCCGTCCAAGTCCACCAGGTTGATCATCAGAGTGTTCAGCGTTGCGCCGGAGTAACTGTCGCCGTTGGCGGCGTAGTAGGTCCGCAGCGCGGTGCGGATCGAGCCTGCGCCCGCGATGCCTTCGCTCATCATCGAGGAGACCGTGTTCGACGAATAGAGCGGAATTGCAATCAGCGCCAGAATGGCCACGATCGTGACGACGATCATCAGCTCCACCAGCGTGAACGCCCCAGCGCGCCGCATTTGCCGACATGTCTTTTTCATGACTTTCACTCTCCCAGGCTTTGGCCGGAGCCGTAATCTCGGACATTTCTCCGTTAACGTCACCGTTTCCCCACAATGCAATTATCGTTCCCCGTCCCGAAATGTTAAGTCCTGCCTGGTCAGCGGCGAAAGCGAAATTATCATAGGGCGCGCAGGCGCACGTGGTTATGCCACTCTTTAGAACAAGAACGACCGCGCCGCACATTCGTGAAGCGCCGTTGCACCCGTTACAACTCTGACCACTCAGCGCCCCGAAAATGAACAAAGATGCGGCCTGGGTCCCGAAACGTTACACTCACCGGGGCGAGTAGGCGCCGATTACCTTGCCGCCGGCGAATAGCGCGGGTATACTGTGCCGATTCCGCACGCGGCAGGACGTTGCATTGCGTTCGCCCGCCAGGGCCGCCGCAGGTCAGGCGCTTGCGGACGGCTTCTCCGTGAACCTTTAGGCCGCTGAGGTTGCAGGACCGTTCTCATGATTCAGTATCTCGAATCCTGGCGAATCCGCGTCAGAAACGCGCACCGGAATCTGCTGCTGTTCGCGGCGGGGGCGGCGCTGATGGGTTTCGCCGGGACGATGTTCGACACCACGTTCAACAACTTCCTCTCCGACACGTTCAATCTCTCGGCGGAGGCGCGCGGGAACCTGGAATTCCCGCGCGAGCTGCCCGGCTTCCTGTGCGCGCTGTTCGCCGGCCTGCTGTTCTTCACCTCCGAGACGAACATCGCGGGGATCTCGGCGTTGTGCGTCGGCGCGGGGCTGATCGGGGTGGCGATCTGGGGCGGCGGCTGGTCGGCGATGATGGCGCTCATGATCCTCTGGAGCGTCGGCTCGCACCTGATCATGCCGGTGCGCTCCTCGATCAGCATGGACCTGGCGCCCGACGGAAAGAAAGGTCGGCGGCTGGGACAGATCCAGGGCGCGAGCATCGCGGCGAGCATCGTCGGCTACGCGCTCATCTGGGTCGTCATGGACTTGTCGCCGAAGAACTACCGGCTCATCTACATCATCGGCGGCGTCGTGGCCCTCGGCGCGGCGGCGGTCTTCTTCGCCATGCGCATGCCCGGCGCGCACCTGAGCCGGCCCAAGTTCATCTTCCGGCGCCGGTACTGGCTCTACTACCTGCTCGCGGCCTTCTTCGGCGCGCGCAAGCAGATCTTCATCACCTTCGGCCCGTGGGTGCTCGTCCAGATCTTCCACCAGGAGGCGAACATCTTCGCCGAGCTGTTCATGGCCGGAGCTGTGCTGGGCCTGGTGTTCCAGCCGGCGCTGGGGCGCGCGATAGACCGGTTCGGCGAGCGCAAGGTGCTGATGGTGGACGCGATGCTGATCTTCTGCATTTGCGCGGGCTACGGTTTCGCGGACCACCTCGGCAACCACCGGCTGGCGCTCTGGCTGCTGTACGCGTGCTTCGTCGCGGACCAGCTTCTCTTCGGCGTCAACATGGCGCGCGACACGTACATGTCGAAGATCGCGCTCAAGCCGGAGCACGTGGCGCCGTCGCTCTCGCTGGGGATCACGATCAACCACGCCGTGTCCATGTCGGTGCCCTCCATCGGCGGGCTGGTCTGGATCCGCTATGGTTACTCGTGGGTGTTCGTCGGCGCCGCGTGCGTGGCGGTCCTCATGGTCATCTTTACGAGCATGGTTCGGACCGACCGGCCGAAGTGAGGGCGGGCGCGCACGGCGTTGCCGTCGTCATGCCGGCACGAAGGAGACCCTCGGCGCGGCGCGCGTTTCTTCGGGGCGGGCATTCCGTTGTGTTTCTCTGTCGCTATATTTGCTTGGAGTATACTGCTTTAGAATATAGTGGATTCGGGCATCGGTCGCCGGGAGGAAGGCGAATCCCGGCGCGATGCGCGTTTCTGCACGCGGGCGTTCCGTTGTGTTTCTCCGCCACTATATCCGCTTACAGTATACGTCGCTGGGATATAGCAACTTGGGATGCCGGTCGCAGTTAGCAGGGAGAGCCTCGCATGGAATCGCGTTTTTTCGCGGCGGCTCCGTCGCGGCGAGGAAACGTCAGAGGGCGAAAGCCGGCCGTAAGCCGAGTCTTGTCTCCTCCCGCGTTGCCGAGGCAAAGCGGGAGGCGGCGACCATGTATCTAGGATCCGCCTTGCGACGGACCTCGAACGGCCTACCCGGGAGTCCTAACGAGGCGGGCCGCCTCATGCTCCCCTATTTGGCCTTTCTCCGAGCGGGGTTTGCCCTGCCGCTCCTGTCACCAGGAGCGCGGTGAGCTCTTGCCTCACCTTTTCACCCTTACCTCGCATCAAGCGCGAGGCGGTATGTTTTCTGTGGCACTTTCCCTGGGATCACTCCCGGTTTCCGTTAGAAACCGCTCCGCCCTGTGGAGCTCGGACTTTCCTCCGCGGCATCCGGACGGTCCGGCGAGAACGCAACCGGACGCCCACGCCGCGACGGCCGCCCTGCCGACTTTCGCTTCTCCAACAGTTATTCTACCAGAGGAGGCCGGTTCCGGCCAGCGGTTTATCGCGCGCCGGATTTCCGGCGCCCATTGCCGGTCCGGTCCGGCAGGCTAGGCAGCCAACAGGGAAGGTGTGTGCTTCCGTCGAAAAACGCCCATTGCCCGGCGGCCTTCGACCCCGCTTGAGCATTGCCCGGGGCCTGAGAGCATCGCCTTGCATTTCAACTGAACGGTGTGTAGCTTAAGGAAAGAGCGCGCGTCTGGTTCGTCCGCCCACAGTGTGTAGGCGCTTCACGGGTCGCTTCAGGCGAGAGATCCTCAATGGGCCGGTTGTTCGACCGTGTCCGGAAGCTTGTGGCCGACGAGAAGTACATTGTCGGCGAACATGCCGTTGAGCGGCTCGAAGAGCGCGGTTTCCTGGAATGGCAGGTCGTATCGGGAGTGGCGGAGGGCCGATTGCTGCTTGAACGGCCGGATGGCAAACCCAACCCGGCTGTCGAGATCCTGGTCGTATTGCCCGATGGGACAGAGGTCAAAGCCGTCTGGGCGCTTCTTGCGCAAAGCGGCGTGGCCAAGTTGGTCACTGTGCACTTTATTGAGGAAGGTGACAAATGAGGATTCCCGGCAAGCGCGTCAACCGTATTCGGCTGGTGAGAACGCCGAGATTTGTGGTGGCCGTGGAAGTCGAGGCCGTATTCCCGGACGAAGACCCAAGCGAGGCGTGCTTCGAGAGCGAAACAGTCCGCTTGCTGCGCGATGTTCAGAGGCACGCTGAACGAGGGGACGTCCGATGGCTTCAACGGCGTGGAAAAGTGTACCGCGCCATAGAGGCTGCGTCGTAGTCTTTGCCTGCGCGCGGCACTGAGCCGGGTTCCTGCTGCACATCTGCCGCCGGCGGCGCGACGGACACTGTCGCGCGACCCGCCAGCCCCGAAATCCAGCATTTTGTTCAGCCCGAGGCGCTCGACCTAGCCTCAGGTTAGAGTCCTGGATGGCCAGCCATCCAGTGCGTTAAGGTAAGTTCGACGCCCTGAACAAGCAGATCGCCGACCTGAAGTCGGCGGCCGAGGCGAGTATGAACGCGACCTTCCGAATCGGGATCGTGATCTCGCTGATCTTCATTGCCATCAGCGTCTACATGACAATCCAGGGCTTCCTGAGCTGGGCGCTGACCGCGACCTTTACGGTCATGCTCGCCGTCCTGCTGGCCCTGATGCGCTACGAGAAGATCGTCGCCGGCATCGGCCTAGGCATCGTCTGCTTCGTGGTCGTCGCGGCGCTTGGCTGCATCGTCTACGAAGTCGTGAAGGCGCATGGCAGCCTCTCCACGGCGCTTGCGGACGCGAAGGCGGACCTGGCGAAGGCCGAAGCGACTGTGGAGAGCCTCGTTACCGCTGCGAAGAAGGCGGTCTAGAGAAACCGGGACGGGCCGAGCCGAAGGGTTCGGCCCGTCCCGTCTCTATACGGACCTAGAGCGGTTTGAGAGAAATCTTGAATATTATCATAAGCGGCTCAGGATTCTAACGATAGTAATTTCAGCGCGAGACCTGAAAAACGTGCTGGCTCTGTTTTATAGCAGTAAATCCCGGACAGGTGTATCAGCGCTTCTTCTGCCTTGGCACGGTTATTGCTGAATGCGGTATGTTGCTCTCACGAACGGGCCTTGACGTTGAAAAACTAGTCAGGTCGTTGCGTTTTCCCGCGCTGCCGACAGTTGTGGATCGGCCGACGCCGACACCCAAGGCAGCACAGTTTTGCAGGAATGGAGGGTAAAGACGTGGCAAGCGCTATTTCCGGGTCGCAGGGAAGTTCGGCGACGTCTCAGGCCAATTGGGCGGCCATGCAGCAGCAGATGGTGCAGAATCTGTTCCAGGCTGCCGGCGGGACCAGCGGCGGCACGATTTCCGAGGCGCAGTTTGAGACCTTTTACAATCAGTTCATGAACGGAACGTCGTCCCAGAGCGGACAGACATCCAGTTCGACGTCTTCGGCCACTTCAGCAGCAGACCAGCTATTCCAGCAGATTACCGGTTCGAGCAGTAACGGGCAGATGACTCAGAGCCAGTTTGCTACCGCCCTCAAGCAGTTGATGGCGCAGAAGGCGCAGGGCCACCATCATCATCATCGCGGCGCGAACGGCACCAGCGCATCACAGAGCGGCGCTTCGACCGCGACGAACAGCAGTACGACGCTGCTCAATCAGCTCCTGGCCGAGGCCAACCAGAACGGGACAGGACAATCCACGAGCACCCAGAGCAACGGCGTAGAGTTCACGGCCTGAATGACCACTGGCGGGCCGAACTCAAGAGTTCCGAGGATGCGAAATTCCTGGAAGAAAGTCGGTTGTATCGGTGAATGCCAACACCGTGGAGCAACTTGCCATGATCTGGTGGCCGCGAGAGGCGGCCACCAGACCGCCGGTCCGGCCTCTACCGGAAGGATATGCGCTTTGCACCTTCCGGCTTGGCGACGCCGCCGAGCACCTCCGGCTTATGCATACTGCGGGCTTCGCCGAATGGGGAGAGAAAGAACTCGCCGAGGCGATCGAAAAGTCCCTGCCGGATGGATTCCTGGTTATCAGACATATCCAGACAGACCGCATTGCGGCTTCGGCCATAGCGCAGCGCGTGCCACTGGACGGTTTTATAGAAGGCGGCGAGTTGAACTGGGTTGCCGCCGACCCGGAGCATAGAGGCAAAGGGCTGGGTTATGCGGTCTGTGCGGCGGCGACTCGACGCTTTATCGAAAGCGGACGGCAATGGGTGTGCCTCCGAACGGATGATTTCCGGCTTGCGGCGATCAAGGTCTACCTGGGCCTCGGCTATGTTCCATATCTCTTTGCGCCGGACATGAGGGCGCGCTGGCGCAGAGTCTGCGCAAGTCTTGGCATTGATTTGGAGGGAACGCGCAGTGTGCTCGCGCCGCTCACTGTGGAGGCGCGTGAGAGCGGCACCGTGCAGGACGCTTTCTCCTCTCCAAGCTCCGGAAAGTTGTTAGGACACGAGGGAACGCTCATGGAAGCGGCCGAGGAATTTTACGGTGGTTTCGCCCGATTGGGCACTCTTTGGGTGAACGGCGTGTCCGTCGCGCTCGATACGCCCGTCAGCGAAGGTGCCGCCATCTTCATCATCCCGAATTTGGATGGCAGAACCCGCCGACCCGTTCGAACGCAATTGTCGGCCGCGATGACAGCATAGCGGTCAGTAGCCCATCTGGCACCCGTCGTAACTCTATACGCCATACTGACTAACGCCGTTCAGATTCCAGACCGGGGGTCTGGAGATCACAGGTTAAAGTCGTGTCGAGAGTGTGGTCGCTTTCGACATCGTTCGAGGCTTGGAAAGTGATTCGCCCGTGTGCAATTTTGACACGGGTGAATGGCAGAATGAGCCGGAGCGGTTTAAGTGCCTGGCGCAATCAGCGTGTCGAGTCCGTTTCGACAAGGATTCTGCCGCGAGCAACCCGCCTGCGGACCAGAGGAAATGACAGCCGGAGTTCGCTGCCGGTGTCGGATGGCCAGCCATCTGGTTCGTTACAGCAAACCGGAGCCTTGCGGGCGCAAAAACGGACCTGGCGAAGGCCGGGGCGACCGTCCAGAGAATGGTCACTGCTGCGAAAATGTGGTCTACCGAGAACGGGCCAAGCCGAAGGGTTCGGCCCGCTCCATTTTCCGCCTGCACTTGGATGGGCCGTATGCGCGCGTCTGGGGATAGACGTGGTTCGTTCAGTCATGCCCCGTCGGCTCGACGCCAAGCGCATGCAGCGCCTTTCGCGCGAACTCGCGCGTATCGTCATTGAAGTCGGAGAGGCATTCCCCCAACAACCAACGCGGAGCGCAGCCGCGTTCAATGAGCGTCTCGACAAGGCATCTCCTGCAGAATGAACATGGGGTCTGTTCGTATCCCCAGATGAAGCAACTTCTCAGATCACGATACCGCTTTCCCTTGGCGATGTCGCGGAGGGCCACCGTGATCTCATGGATGGTATTCCTGTCGCGGACGGATCGAAGGAGAGGCTCCAGCCAGCGTCCGTCGCCTCGGACGAAGTTCCATTGAAGAAGCCTCAGCGCGTTCCATCGCCACGACAGCCGTTTGTCCTGTAGAGCGCCGAGAGCAAATTCACGCACCTCCGGCGCTTGCACGGAGGCCAACGCGTTAATCGCGACACTTCGCAACCGTCGTCTGCGCGAACGCGCCCAGCGGAAGAGCGCCGGCTCCAACCAGGGCAAAGGAGGCCAGGAGGAGAAGAACTTCAGGCCTCGCCACACTCGATCCAGGTACTTCTCCCGCAGAATCTGCCGGTAGAAGTCCGCGATTTGCTCCTTCGTGCCGTGCGCATGGAGCACCCCGATGTACCTGTGGTCCACCGGTTCGCCCATGATCTTGCGGACTAACGTGGCCGTCGGGGGAACTTTGCGGAGCGGGCTCCAGCGCCTGGACTGCACCTTGGGAAGGACGAGTTCCATGTAGGCCCTCGCGTTTTGGCTGCGCGCCGCCCACTTTCGCAATGCCGCACGGACGCGCCTGACGCCAAATCGAATCCTGGCGACTTCGTATGCCGCCGCAGGATCTCTGACTTCGTGTCCAAGCCGCGCGTACTCACCGACCCGTTCGACTATATGTTCGAGGCCCCTCATCCCGTCGGCCAGGACGACAGCCTTGTAGCGCATCCAGTTGAGTTGGGGCTCAAAGCGGTCAAAACGCTCATAGACGGCCTGTCGTGATTCCGCATCGCCGCGTCCGGCGAACAGGGCTGCCAAAACGAAAAGTTGGTCCACATCTTTGCGCTTCCTGGCCTTCGCGAGCGCGCGCACAATCCGGCAACGATAGAACTCTGCGTCGCCGGTCAAGTTGATCAACTCCATCAGCCAGTCGTCACGCCCTTCCTCGAACCAGTAATCGTAGCGGAGGTTGTGCAGACAGGCGTAAAGCAGATCACCGCGAACGGATCGCGCAGGCTGGCTGCGGACATGCTCGACAGCTCGCCCAAGTCCTTTGGCGAGCGCGTCGCGAAACTGTGTGGACGTAAGTGTACGCACAGAGCCCCCGATTCCTATGTCCTGTTAACAGGTTTGACGGACAGTATACTTAATGTCTTCCGACGACGCTAGCGCGGCGAAGATTTCTGCCAGGCGGCGAGGGCTTGGCACTTGTTGGCGGTACCCTGGCGTAGAGTTCGCGCAGGTTATTTCGGCGAGTTGCCCGTCAGCAGGTGCGTAAGACGGTGTTCTGAAAGACGATACGCCCACGCGCGCCCCTCGCGCGGATGATTGGGACGAGAATCCGACGTGGTTCGCTTAGTGACCTATGTGGCCAGCGATTCATGCATACTTCTTCGAACGGCCTTAACTTCCGAGACGTCTGCGGCGCGAGTTCGTAGGGACGCGCTAGGACTGCATGGGAACCGGCTTGGCGCGCGGCGGGCGCAGCCTTTCGCAAGTGGAGGCGCGCCTGGCGGCGCGGGCCTTATTCCTGAAACGGTTCACCGGGGCGTCGCGTTGCGGTCCTACAGCGGGCAGCATTCTTCCGGCCAGACGCAGCCGGATTCGGGGGTGTATTCGCCGGTGCGGCGGTCGAAGACGTAGCGCTCGCGAGGGCCGCGGTCGAGGAGGTCGCGGACGGCCTCGGCGACGTAGTCCACCTCCTGCCGCGTGTTGTACAGACCCAGGCTGATCCGCACCAGGCCGGGGAAGCCGGAGCGGTCGTTGAGTTCGGCCTTGCGGGCGAGCCGCTCGACTTCCTGCGGGCCGACGCCGAGCAGGCGCAGGACGTACGGGTGCGCGCAGAAGCAGCCGTGCCGCAGGCCGATGCCCCACTCGTGCCCGAGCGCGGCGGCCAGCAGGCCATGGTCCATCCCGTCGGCCGTGAACCCGACGATGCTGACCTGCGAATGGTCCGCCGGCGGCTCCGCTCCGAAGAGGCGCACGCGCGGGATGCCGCGCAGCAAATCAACCATGTGCGTCCGCAGCGCCCACTCGTGCGCGGCCACGCGGCCCATGCCGATCTCGCCGAGCACCTGCGCGGCCTTGGCCATCGCCACCGCGCCGACGAGGTTCGGCGTGCCGCCCTCCTCGCGCGCGGGCGCGTCCGCCCAGATGATGCGGTCGTCCGAGACGAGCCGCACGGTGCCGCCGCCGACCTGGGTCGGCTCGCCGCGCTCGAACGCCGCTTTCGGCCCGACCAGGATCCCCGCGCCGAACGGCGCGTACATCTTGTGCGCGCTGAAGGCGACGTAGTCGAGGCTTTCCGGCTCGCCCGGCCTGCCCATGTCGAGCGGATGATGGGCGGCGAGCTGCGCGGCGTCCACGAAGATCTCCGCGCCGTGCCGGTGCGCCAGCCGCGCGATGTCGTGGATCGGCGGGGCGAAGCCGGTGACGTTCGAGGCGCCCGTCACGGCGACGAGCCGGACGGCGCCGGAGTGCTCGCGCAGTTTCCGCTCGAGCTGCTCCAGGTCGAGCGACGCGTCGGAGGCGCGGCAGTCCACGCACTCGACGCGGCCGGCGTTCCTCCGCCACGGGAGCAGGTTCGAGTGGTGTTCGAGGACCGTGCAGAGCACCAGGGGGCGCTCCTCGCGCGAGAGCACGCCGGCGAGCTTGTTGATCGAGTCGGTGGTGTTGCGGGTGAAGATCGCGGTGTGGTAATCCGGGTCGGCGCCGACGAACGCGGCGATGATTTCGCGGCTGCGGTCGTAACAGTGCGTGGAGACGTGCGAGCGCGCGCCGGTGCCGCGATGCACCGAGCCGTACCAGTCGAGGAACTCGACGACGCAGTCGGCGACGTCCTTGAGCGCCGGGGTCGTGGCCGCGTTGTCGAAGTTGACGTACATGACGCGCCGCCCGCCGGAGATGGGCACCGCGCGGCCGGCGCCGACGATGCGGTTACGCGCGTCGAGGCACGGCTCCGAGCCGTGCTTCGCCGCCAGCCTGGCGCGCGCCGCGAAATATGTTGCGTCGTGAATCATCGCCGCGCATCCCCTTGTGCACTGATGCCGACACCCGATGAGCGGCGGACCATGGACGATGGACCGCCGCCGCCCGCCCGTCCCGCGTCATTTGATCGGCGGAGGCTCGGGAAGGTACTTGCCCGAGCCGAAACATTCCCATCGGTCGAGGCTGAAGGTCGTCCAGCCGACGAGGAAATTCAGCAGCCCGCCGATCTTGCAATTCAGGTCGAACCCGATCCAGCCGATGTGGACGATCTTGTTGCACTGCATCGCCTCGGGGATCGTGCGCGGCGTGTGCGAATAGAGAAGTCCCAGTGCCATGCCGCGTTCGCGGGGCGAAGCCGGATCGTTCTTGTCGAAATCGTCGTAGCCCTGTGTCTCGTATCCTTCGAGGAGCATGCCGCCGCCGTGATAACGCATGTCGAGCGCGCCGAAATGCGTGTGGCCCAGGCCGAGCAGCCAGCCTTCCGGCATGTCTATGTAGCCGAGCGCGAGGATGCTGTTGAAGCCGGCGTAGATTCCGAAGTGCGGTTCCTTCGTCACCGTGAAGCCGATGTCGAAGATGTTGAGCGCGTCGTGGCCGCGGTCATGCATATACGCGCAGCCGCTCGAGAGGAGCAGCATCGCCAACAGCCCGGCCAGGACCAACGACCTGACGCGCGAAAACGCCATGAACGCCCTCCTTGTGTGATACCCGCTAACGGCGCAAAATCTCCTCTCGCCTACGGACGAGTTTGTTCCGCCGATTGCGCCCCACCCTTCCCTCGGAGAAAGGATATCATCCGAAAGGATACCTGTCAACAAAATCACGGAAGATGGAGAATGGACGATGGACGATGGACGGCGGACGAGGTTCCGTGGTCCATCGTCTATCGTCCATCGTCCCCGTTCGTAGCTTGACAAGATTCCGATGCGGGACGTAGGATTCCGGCTGGTCACCCTTTAATAAGGAGGAGCAGACATGAAAGCGGCCGAACGATCGGAGCTTGCGGCGTTGCGCCGGCGGGCGGAGGCGGGCGAGGCGGACGCGCAGTATGAACTCGGCTGCAAGTATTACGAGGGCGATTCGGTCGCCCGCGATTACGCCGAGGCGCTGAAATGGTACCGCAAGGCCGCCGCGCAGGGCCACAACAGCGGCCTCTGCGACGTGGGCTACTGCTACCGCAACGGGACCGGCGTGAAGCAGGACTACGCGAAGGCGCTCCCGTTCTACCGGCAGGCCGCCGGCCAGGGCTGCCCGACCGCCGCGTATTGGCTGGCGGTGGCCTACGAGAACGGCGAGGGCGTGAAGAAAAACCTCGCGCAGGCGCGCCGCTGGTATGGGATTTCGCGCGACCGCGGCGACGGCGACGCGGCCGCCGCCCTGAAGCGGCTGGGGAAGACGGATTGAAGGCGCAGCCGGGCCTTTCGCCCGCCGCCCCGCTCCTCAAAAATCAGCCGTCTTCCGTTTGCAGAACGCGCATGACGCGGGTAAAATGCCGTCCTGTCTGACAGCCTCCTTCCTGGACATGGATACAGCGCGCGGTGACAAGCAACGAAACACTTCTTTTGCTCGCCGTGTTCGTCCCGATCCTGGGCGCGTTTCTCCTGCCGCTGTTCGGCGCCAGGCTCCGCAACGGCGCGGCGCTCTGCTTCGTGGCGGCCTCGCTGGTCTGCTCGCTGATGCTCATCCCGTCGGCGATGGCCGGAATGCCGGCCGTGTTCTCCGTCCCGCTGCCGTACGGGTTCGATTTCATCCTCCGCGCGGACGGGCTGGCGGTCTTCACCGCCGCCATGTCGTCGCTGATCAGCAGCATCATCGTCCTCTACTCGATGAGCTACATCAGCCACTACGAATACCAGGACGAGTACTATTGCATGGTGGTGCTCTTCCTCGGCTCGATGATGGGGCTGGTGTTCTCGTCGAACCTGATCTGGCTGTACGTCTTCTGGGAGCTGACGGCGATCACGAGCTGGCGGCTGATCGGGTACTTCCGCGAGAAGCAGCACGTCGTGCGCGCCGACAAGGCGTTCCTGGTCACCGGGTTCGGCGCGCTGGCGATGCTGGCGGGCTTTGTGATCCTGGGCGTGCAGTACGGCTCGAACGGGCAGCACGGCGCGGAGCAGCGGTTCGCGTTCAACCTGCTGGCGCTGCGCGGCAAGGAGATCAGCACGCTGGCGGCGACGCTGATCATGCTGGGCATCCTGTCGAAATCGGCCACGCTGCCGTTCCAGACGTGGCTGCCCGACGCCGGCGTGGCGCCCTCGCCGGTCACGGCGCTGCTCCACGCGGCGGTGCTGGTGAAGATCGGCGTGTACGTTTACGCGCGGCTGTTCGTGGTCACGTTCGACATCGCCGCGTGGGGGCGGAGCGCGGTGCTGGTGGTGGCCGCGGCGAGCGCGCTCATCAGCGCGGGCGCGGCGCTGAAGGAGACGGACCTGAAGCGGCTGATCGCCTACAGCACCATCAGCCAGATCGCGTTCATCTTCTTCGGGTTCGCCGTCGGCGGGATCGGCGGCCGGGCCGCGGAGATCGGCGTGACGGGCGCGCTGCTCTACATCCTGATGCACGGCCTGGCGAAGGGCGGGCTTTTCCTCTGCGCGGGCATCGTCGAGCAGCGGACGCACACGAAGGACATCCGCCAGCTCGGCGGGCTGGCGCGGACGATGCCGTTCACGGCCGTGGCGTTCCTGCTCTGCTCATTCTCGGTGATGGGCATTCCGCCGTTCGGCGGGTTCTTCGCGAAATACATGGTGTTCGCGGCGGCCGCCGAGAACGGGCGGCTCTGGGTCGGCCTGGCGTTCCTGGCGGCGGCGTTCATGACGATCGCGTACCTCTTCCGCGCGTTCACGATGGTCTTCCTGGGCGAGCCGAAGTCCTCGCAAGCCGCCGAAGGATCGCCGGTGATGGTCGGCTCGGTGGTGAGCCTCGCGGCGCTGTCGCTCGCGGCGGGACTGTTCATCAACCCGTGCGCCCGGTTCGCGCAAGCGGCCGCACTGCAAATGCTGGGCAGGTGAAATGACCGATTGGATGCCCATCCTCTTCTGGCCGATCTTCCTGCCGCTGGCCGGCGCGCTGCTGGTGCTGGCGATGCCGAAGCGCGTCCCGTACCTGCGCGAGGCGGTCGCACTGCTCGCCGCGCTGGGCAACCTGGTCCTCGCCTGCGACCTCTTCGGCGAGACCGTCTCCTGTTCCTTCGCCTGGTGCGCGGGGCTGACGTTCACGCTGCGGCTGTACCGGTTCAGCGCGTTCTTCCTGCTCGCGGTGGCGTTCTTCTCGTTCCTGGTCACGCTCTACTGCTGGAAGTTTATGCGCGACCGGAGCCGGCCGGCGCTCTTCTACGCGTACCTGCTCATCTCGCTGGCGATGGCCAACGGCATCGTGCTGGCCGACCACCTGGTGGTGCTGCTCTTCTTCTGGGAAGGGCTGCTCGGCACGACGTTCGGCATGATCGCGCTCGGCTCGCCGGGAGCGTTCAAGACCGCGACGAAGATGTTCATCATCGTCGGGATCACGGACCTGTGCATGCTGTTCGGCATCGCGCTGACCGGCTGGCAGAGTTCGCTGGTGATGCACCAGGCCCGGCTGCCGATAAGCGCGATGGGCTGCCTGGCCGCCGCCCTCCTCGCGATCGGCGCGGTCTCCAAGGCCGGGTCGGTCCCGTTTCACACGTGGATTCCCGACGCGGCGGTGGACGCGCCGCTGCCGTTCATGGCGTTCCTGCCGGCGAGCCTCGAGAAACTGCTCGGCATCTACATGCTCGCGCGGATTACGCTGGACCTGTTCCCGATCGAGCACACCTGGCTGAGCCCGGCGCTGATGATCCTCGGCTCGGCGGGCTTGCTGATCGCCGTGATGATGGCCCTGGTGCAGAAGAACTACAAGCGGCTGCTCTCGTATCACGCGATCAGCCAGGTCGGTTACATGATCCTGGGCCTCGGGACGGCGCTGCCGGCCGGCGTCATCGGCGGGCTGTTCCACATGCTGAACAATGCGCTGTACAAAAGCGGCCTGTTCATGACGGCCGGCTCGGTGGAGAAGCAGACCGGCACGACGGACCTCTCGAAGCTCGGCGGGCTGGCGTCGCGGATGCCGGTGACGTTCGCCTGCTACCTGGTCTTCGCGCTCTCCATCTCCGGCTGCCCGCCGTTCAACGGGTTCTTCTCGAAGGAGCTGATCTACGACGCCGCGAAGGAGCGGCACGTCGTCTTCTATCTCGCGGCGCTCCTCGGCACGTTCCTCACCGCGGCCTCCTTCCTCAAGCTCGGCCACGCGGCCTATTTCGGCAAGCGGGACCCGAGCCACGATTCGGTCCGCGAGGCGCCGGTCTCCATGCTCGCCCCGATGATCGTGATCGCGGCGCTGTGCGTGCTCTTCGGCGTGTGGAACGCGCTGCCGGTCAACCACCTCGGCCAGATCACGCCGCTGGCCGGGCCGGAGCCTTTCGCCGGCATGCAGTTCCACCCGCTGCTGGCCGGGCTGGCGGTGCTCGCGCTGGCGGCCGCGCTGGTCCATCACCTGCTCGGCGCGAAGGCGCACGGCGGCGGACTGCACGCCGTGGACCACATCCGCAACGCGCCCGGGCTGTGCAGCGTCTATGACGGCGCCGAGAAGCGATACTTCGACCCGTACGATCTGGGAATGAAACTGCTCGGCGTGATCTCGGCGATCGGCTGGGCCTGCGACCGCGGGCTGGACTGGGTCTATGACCGGCTGGCCGTGGGCGCGGCGCGCGGGCTGGGCTGGAGCATTCGCGCCGTCCACACCGGCAACGCGTCGCTCTACGTCCTCTGGGCGCTCGGCGGCGCTGCGGCCGTCATCGCGTTCGTCGTCTGGTGCGTCTGAGCGGAAAATGGTGTCGCTTGTAGTGGCGCCGTCAGGCGCTGCTTCGTATGCCCTGACGGGCACACTACAAGCAGCCAGGGCGCGCAGCGTACTGCGCGCGACATGAAGCGCGCTGGACGTATGTGCGTTGTTTCGGGTACACGTCAATAGGAGTGCAACGGTGCTTTCGGTCCTGGTCCTGGCGCCGCTGGCGGCATTGATCCTGCTGAACCTGCCGATCCGGGGGCAGCGGACGGGCCTCGCTTATGGGCTGGTCCTGCTCCTGACGGCCGCGCAGGCGGCGGTGCTGGTGTTCCGGCCCGACCTGGTGCGCGCGGGCGCGGGCGGGCAGTTCCTCGGCCTCAACCTGATGGCCGACGAGCTGAGCTTCGTGCTGCTGCTCTGCGCCGGCATGGTGATCTTCGTCACGGCCCTGGTCGGCCACGCGATGATGGCCGACGAGAAGCAGCGGTTCTACTTCATGAACGTGCTGCTCGTGTCGCTGATCGGCATGAACGGCGCGGTGCTCGTCAGCGACCTGTTCAGCCTGTACGTCTTCCTGGAGATCACGGCGGTGGCCTCGTTCCTGCTGATCGCGTTCAACCGCGACCGGCACGGGCTCGAGGGCGCCTTCAAGTACATCATCATGTCCGCCGTGGCGACGGTGCTGATGCTGACGGCGATCGCGCTCTTCGTCCTGGCGGCGCACAGCGCGTCGTTCGAGGTGATCCACAAAGCCGTCTGCGCGCCGGGGGCAAACCCGCTGGTGCGGATCGCCCTGGGCGCGTTCATCTGCGGCCTGTTCATCAAGGGCGGGCTGGTGCCGTTCCACGGCTGGGTGCCCGGCGCGTACTCGGCGGCGCCCGCGCCGGTCTCGGTGCTGCTCGCCGGGGCGGCGACGAAGATCTCGGGCATCTACGGCTTGATCCGGCTGGGGCTGATCGGCGCGTACTCGGCGGCGCCGCCGGCGCTGCCGGTCGCCCGGCTCGCGTGGGCCTCGGACCTCTTCGCCGGGAGCGCCTCGTTCAGCGCGGTGATGCTGCTGGTGGGCATGGTCTCGATCGTCGTCGGCGCGTTCGCGGCGATCGCGCAGACCGACATGAAACGCCTGCTGGCGTGGTCATCCATCAGCCAGGTCGGCTACATCGTCCTGGCTCTCGGCTGCGGCACGCCGCTGGCGGTCGTCGGCGCGGTGTTCCACCTGTTCAACCATGCCACCTTCAAGTCGCTCCTCTTCGTCAACTCCGCCGCCGTCGAGCAGCGGCTCAAGACCACGGACATGGAGCGGCTCGGCGGACTGGGCGGGCGGATGCCGGTCACGGCGACGACCTCCGTCGTCGGCCTGCTCTCGGCGGCGGGCGTGCCGCCGCTGGCGGGATTCTGTAGCAAGCTGCTGATCATCCTGGCGCTCTGGCAGGCGGGCCACGGCGTTTACGCGATCCTCGCCGTGCTGATGAGCGTGGTGACGCTGGCCTATCTACTGATCATGCAGCGCAAGGTGTTCTTCGGCAAAGTGCGCGAAGGGCTCGAGGAAACGCGCGAGGCGAGCGCCGGCCTGGTGATCGCCTCGATGGCGCTCGCCGGCGTGACCGTCGGCGCGGGCGTGCTGTTTCCATTGCTGTACCACACGTTCCTGCTCCAGGCGCGGGTTGCGCCGTAGGCACGGACAAGGACGACGAGAACGATGCACAGAGTGGACGTGATGCTGATCGCCGCGCTGGTGGCGGCCGCGCTCTGGACGGTGATGACGGCGCGGCTGTTGCGGGCGGTGGTGGCGCTGGCCGTGACGAGCGTGCTCATCACCGCGCTCATGTTCCGGCTGAATTCGCCGATCGCCGGCGTGTTCGAGCTGTCCGTCTGCGCCGGCCTCATCCCGGCCATCCTGATCACCACGATCAGCCTGACGCAGCGTCTCGACGCGGAGCAGTTGATCGCGCGCAAGAAACAGAAACTCAAGCAATACTGGCCGCTGCCCATCCTCGTGATCGTGGCGGCCATCCTGCTGAGCCGGCTGAACGTGTCGCTCGATTTCCCGGCGATCCTTCCGCCGCCGCCGAAGGAGGAAGACGTGCGCACCACGCTCTGGGCGCTGCGCCACATGGACCTGCTCGGGCAGATTGTCATCCTGCTCGGCGGCGCGCTGGCGGTGGTGGTGCTGGTGCGGGAAAAGCGCGACGCAAAGTGAATGAGTCGCCCGTATTTCACGTGATGCGATAGGATGAACGCATGCCTGACCCCGTGGCTCGCCTGGTGCTGCTGTGCGGCATGGGCATCGTCCTGCTGCTGATCGTCGGCTTTTACAGCCTGCTGACGACGCGGAACCTGGTGCGGATGGTGATCGCGCTGGAGATCCTCTCCAAGGCGACCACGCTCGCGCTGGTCGCCAGCGGCTACGCCACCGGGCAGTACGGGCTGGCGCAGGCGCTGGCCATCACGCTGATCGTCATCGAGGTCGCCGTCGTCGTGGTGGCGGTGGCCATCATCCTGTGCGTTTACAAGCACACCGACTCGCTCGACGTGGCCCATCTGCGCGAACTGAAAGGGTGATCTCATGAACTGGTCCTGGCTGCTGAGCCCGCCGGCCGCGTTCCTCATCATCCTGGCCGCGGGGGTCTGCTTCTTCGGCGTCCTCTCGGGCCTGGCCCTGCGCAAAGGCCGGATCGGCGCCGGCGCCAAGCCGTACGCCTGCGGCGAGGAGACGCCCGACCAGAAAGTCCAGCCGGACTACAGCCAGTTCTTCCCGTTCGCTTTTTTCTTCACGATCCTCCACGTCATCGCGCTGATGACCACCACCATGCAGGTGGGCACCCTCGCGACGCTGTGCATCGCACTGATCTATGTCCTCGGCGGGTTCGTCGGACTCTCGGTCTTGTACAGAAGGTGATCGAATGCCTGTGCTTCAGCGCGTAGTGACCTGGGCGAGGATCAAGTCGCCGTGGATCCTCCATTTCAACTCCGGCGCGTGCAACGCCTGCGACATCGAGATCATCGCGGCGCTGACGCCGAGGTACGACATCGAGCGCTTCGGCATCCAGCTCAAGGCCACGCCGCGGCATGCCGACGTGCTCGTCTGCTCCGGGCCGGTGACGCGGCAGATCCAGGACCGGATCGTCCGCATCTACGAGCAGATGGCCGAGCCGAAATTCGTCGTCGCCTGCGGCACCTGCGCCTGCTCCGGCGGCGTTTTCCAGGGCTGCTACAATGTCATGCAGGGAATCGACGCCGTGCTGCCGGTCAGCGCCTACATTCCCGGCTGCCCGGCCAGCCCGCCGGCGATCATTGACGGCGTCGTGAAGTTGCTCAAGAGCCTGGAACAGTGATATCATGAATCGGGGCGGCCATGTCCGGTGAAAATGCCATGACGGAAGAGAAGGCGATTCAGGCCGAACTCGCCGGGAAATTTCCATTCCTGGACGCCAAGATCCGCATTGCGCGCGCGCGGCGGATGTTCGCCGAAGCGCCCGCCGACCAGGCCGCCGAGGTCCTGGGCCACCTTCAGGATCGGATGCAGTTCACGATCCTCTGCGCGATGACCGGGCTCGACCTGGGCGCCACGCTCGGCGTCATCTATCACCTGGCGCGGCCCAGCGGCGTCGTCCTGAACCTGGCCACCGCTCTGCCCAAGGACAAGCCGGTCCTGCAGAGCGTCACGGCCCGATTCCCGGCCGCCGCAGCTTACGAACGCGAACTGGTGGACCTGCTGGGCTTCCAGGTGCAGGGCCTGCCGGAAGGCCCGCGGTATCCGCTGCCGGATAACTGGCCGGCGGGCCAGCACCCGCTGCGCAAAGACTGGACGGCGGAGAGCCTTCCGGGCGCCCCGCGAAAGAGAGATTGACGGTAGTGCTTCCTTGCGGAAATAGGCGTCCTATTTCCGCAAAGAAGCATGACCGCAATAAACCGCGTCGTTATAGCGAGTTATGCGTTCCGTTGGGCCGTGTTTAGTTGCGTAAATTGGTACGCCAATTTACGCAACTAAACACTAGCCGCGCAAACGCGAACCCGCGAAAGAGGGGGACGGATGTGACCGTCCCGGACTTCGGGTCTTTCGAGCCTTCGCGCGAACGCGGCTGAATGGAGGTGGACCATGCCTGATGCGAATCTGCAAGTGCCCATCGGGCCGCAACACCCGGCGCTCAAAGAGCCGACGAGCTTCATGCTCACCCTCAGCGGCGAGAAGATCATGAAGGCCGGCATCCGGCTCGGCTACAACCACCGCGGGATCGAGAAGGCCTGCGAGGCGCGCACGTACATTCAGGACCTCTACCTCGTCGAGCGCATCTGCGGCATCTGCTCGCACTCGCACGCCACCGCCTTTGCCATGGCCGTCGAGGAATGCGCGCAGCTCGAAGTCCCCCGCCGCGCGAACTACATCCGCAGCCTCGTCGGCGAGCTCGAGCGCGTCCACAGCCACCTGCTCTGGCTCGGCGTCGCCGGCCACGAGGTCGGCTTCGACACGCTGCTGATGTACACCTGGCGCGACCGCGAGGTGGTGATGGACCTGCTCGCCATGCTCACCGGCAACCGCGTCAACTACGGCATCAACACCATCGGCGGCGTCCGGCGCGACGTCAGCTCCGAGCAGAAGCTGAAGATCCTCGAGGGCGTCAAGGTGCTCGAGGAGCGGACGAAGTACTACATCACCGTCGCGACCGAAGAGGTGACGCTGGCCAAGCGGCTCTCCGGCGTCGGCGCGCTCTCGCACGACGACGCGGTGCGGCTCGGCGCCGTCGGCCCGACCGCGCGTGCCTCCAGCGTGCCGCGCGACTGCCGCAAGGACGATCCGTACGCCGCGTACGCCGAGGTCCCCGTCAACGTCATCACCGACAACCATAACGACGTGTACGGCCGCACGCTCGTCCGCTGCGGCGAGCTGATGGAATGCTACCGCCTCATCCGGCAACTCATCGAGAACCTGCCTGAAGGCCCCATCGCCGTCAAGGCGCCGCGCAAAGTCCCCGCCGCCGAGGCGTTCGTCCGCTACGAGGCGCCGCGCGGCGAGGACGCGCATTACGTCAAGTCCAACGGCACGGAGAAGCCCGAGCGCGTGAAAGTCCGCGCGCCCACGCTCGCGAACGTCCAGGCCGTCGCCCACATGCTCAAGGACGGCTACCTGGCCGACCTGCCGATCGTCGTCGCCGCGATTGACCCGTGCTTCTCCTGCACCGACCGGCTGATCGAAGTCGCCGGATCCGCCCGCGACGGCGTCATGACCTGGGGCCAGTTGCGCGAGTACGGCATCGAGTGGCACCGCAAGCGCGGCGTGGACTTCTCGGCCTTGAACCGCAACTTCCGCGCGGGAGAGAACCGATAATGGAGCACACCCTGGCCGGCGTCCTGTTCCACATCCTGATTTTCCCCGGCTTGCTCTTCCTCGCCACGATGGCGCTGTTCGCGGAATACGTGGACCGCAAGGTCTGCGCCCGGCTGCAGAACCGCGTCGGGCCGCCGTGGTTCCAGCCCTGGGCCGACTTCATCAAGCTCATGGCCAAGGAGAACCTCGTCCCGGAACTCGTGGACCGGCCCATGTTCGCCATCGCGCCGCTCGTCGCGCTGACCTCGGTCGTCACCGCGCTGATGTACATCCCCATCTGGAAGTCCTCGGCGCTCTACGCGTTCAAGGGCGACGCGATCGTGGTCCTCTACCTGCTGAGCATCCCGACCGTCGCGTTCTTCCTCGGCGGGTGGTATTCGCGGTCGCTCTTTTCCATGATCGGCGCGGCGCGCGCGATCACGCAGCTCTTCGCCTACGAGGTCCCGCTCGTCCTGAGCATCCTGGCGCCGGCGCTGCTGGCCGACACCTGGTCGCTCAGCGAGCTGACGAAGTATTACGCCGCGCACCCGCTGCACATGCTCTTCAACGTCATCGGGCTGGCGGTCGGCCTGCTGGCGCTCCTGGGCAAGCTCGAGCGCGTGCCCTTCGACGCGCCGGAGGCCGAGACGGAGATCGTCGCCGGCACGCTGACCGAGTACAGCGGCAAGCTGCTGGCGATCTTCCGGATGGCGATCAGCGTCGAGATGATCGTCGGCGGCTCGCTGCTCGCGGCGGTCTACCTGCCGTTCGGGCTGAACCTGGGGCCGGAGGTCGGGTTCGGGCTGTACCTGGTCAAGGTCTTCGCGATCGTCTGCCTCATCTCGCTCCTCCGCAGCGTCTTCGCGCGGCTGCGCATAGACCAGATGGTCACCTTCTGCTGGCGCTACGTCGCCCCGGTCGCGTTCCTCCAGTTGCTCATTGACCTGGCGGCGAAAGGACTGATGAAAGGACCGGTCGGCCCATGACGAAGGCGGGGAAGATGCTCCAGGAAGTGCTGCGGTCGGTCGGGAGAAAGCCCGCCACGGTCCGCTATCCGCACGTCAAGGTCACGATGCCGGCGGACTTCCGCGGCAAGCTGGCCTTCGACCCGGCCAAGTGCATCGGCTGCAAGCTGTGCATGCGCGACTGCCCGGCCGCCGCGATCGAGATCGTCAAGGTCGGCGACAAGAAGTTCGAGGCGCACATTGACATCGCCAAGTGCATCGCCTGCGGGCAATGCGTGGATTCATGTCCCAAGGACACGCTGCGGCTGACGGGCGACTTCGAGCTGGCGCAGCTCAGCCGCGGCAAACTCCGAATCGTCATCCAGCCCGCGCCGGGTCCCGAGCCGGAGCCGAAGAAGCCTGAAAAGTGAAGAGCGCGAAGTGAAGCATTTTGCGCTTCGCGCGTGGAAAAGCGCAGGGGCCGCTCATGGAATCGCTGAAGACCGCCGTCCGCCGGAACCTCAAAGACGCGCGCCGCGTCGCCGTCCTCGCCATCGGCTCGTCGCTCAGAGGCGATGACGCCGCAGGCCTCCAGGCCGCCGAAGAGCTGCGCCGCATCAGGGCGAAAGCGCGCAAAAAAGCCGTTCAATCCTGTCGCGCTTGCGCGACACTGTCCATCGTCCATCGTCCATCGTCCATCCGTAAGTCGCTCCGCATTTTCCTGGGCGAGACCGCTCCGGAAAACCTCACCGGCGAGATCAAGAAATTCCGCCCCACGCACCTCGTCATCCTCGACGCCGCCGACGTCGCCCGGAAAAAGCCCGGCAGCATCACCCTGGTTCAACACGGCCTCCTGCGCGGCGGCAGTTCGATCTCGACCCACAACATGCCCGTCAACGTCCTCGTCCAGTATCTCCAGCAATCGTTCCCGTGCGAAGTCCTGATCCTCGGCATTCAGCCGAAATCGCACGAATACGGCCGGCCGCTTTCCGCCCCGGTGAAGCAAGCCGCCCGCCGAGCCGCCGCCGCCCTCGCCGCCGCCCTGCGGGCCTGCCCGAGGGTGCGCAACCGCGTTGACATCCCGCCGCCTGCAAGATATGGTTAACCATATGAAAACCACATTGAATATCAGCGACGTGACGATGCGTGCGCTGAAGCGAGAGGCTGCGCGCCGCGGGCAGACGATGTCTGCGCTGGTCGAGGCAGCACTGCGCGATCTCATCACTCCAAAACCGCCGAGCGCGGGTACGGCTCAACGCCCGAAACTCCCCCAGTTCCACGGCGGCGCCGCGCGCGTCGATGTGGCCGACCGCGACGCCCTGTATGAAGTCATGGAACGCTAGCTTTGTTCGTCGTTGACACCAACATCCTGATCTATGCCGCCAACCGGGATGCGCCCGAGAACGCCAGGTGCGGCCGCCTCATCGAAAGCTGGCGTGCTCAGCAGAAGGCGTGGTATGTGACTTGGGGCATTGCTTACGAGTTCCTGCGCGTAACAACACATCCTCGCGTCTTGCAGCGTCCCTTCACCTTAGGGCAGTCATGGCAGTTCCTGGAAGCATTATTCGCCTCATCTAACCTCCAAGTGCTGGCCGAAACGGATCGTCACCGCCAGGTCGTCGCCGAGATCCTCGCCGAAGTGCCCGACATTTCGGGGAACCTGGTATTCGACGCCCACACGGCGATTCTGATGCGGGAGAACGGCGTCAAGACCATCTATACGCACGACTTGGACTTCCGCCGCTTTCCGTTCCTGGATGTGCTCGACCCGATTTCCGAAGAGGGCGCGACAAGGCCTGCCAAGCAAAGCCGATCCCGCCGTGACTGATGCCGGGCCCGCCGCCGCCCTGCGGGCCTGACCGCCGGCGCCGGAAAACAGGTATGATACCAGCTGTGTTTCCACAGCCCATCGAAAGGCAGCCATGGAAAGCGGCGTTATGCAGCAGTCGCCCGTCGCGCTCTTCATCCTGGTCCTCACCATCGTGACCAGCCTGATCGCGTGGCAGTACCCGGACCTGTTCCGGTTCTTCGCGCTGAGCCCGTGGAGCCTGGTCCGCGAGCGCCGCTACTACACCTTCCTCACCAGCGGCCTGATCCACGCCGACGTCGGACATCTCATCTTCAACATGTTCTCGTTTTACTTCTTCGCGTTCCTGCTCGAACAACTGATGGGGCACTGGCAGTTCTTCGTGCTCTACGCCGCCTCGCTCGTCCTGAGCGATATCACGACCGTGGTGAAACACCGGGACGACCCGGATTATTTCTGCGTGGGCGCCTCGGGCGCGGTGACGGCGGTGATCTTCAGCTTCATCCTTTACGCGCCCAAGGACACGATATTGATCTTCGGCGTGATCCCGATGCCGGCCTGGCTTTTCGGCATTGTTTTCGTCGCGTACAGCTACTACTCTGCGCGGTTCCGGCAGACGCGCGTCAACCACGCCGCGCACCTCTGGGGCGCCGTCTCGGGACTCGCCCTGACGCTGATCCTCGCCCCGGCCGCCTGCAAGAGTTTCCTGCAGGCGATGCACTTGATTTCATAATCCGGCGCGGCCGCCGCCTCAAACGGCATGGCACGTGAGGCACATCGCGCTGTGCGCGTTCGACATTCTGAGGAACTTCCCGTACAGGCTGCTGTGAGGATCGTGGCAGGTGGTGCATTCGACCCTGCCATCCTGCAAACGCAGCGGGCCCAGGGCCGTAATCGGTTTCATGGAGGCGCGCGTCGCCTCGTAGAGCGCGCTGACCGCGTGGATGCCGGACAAATCGGTCCCCAGGTCGTTCGCGGGATTTGCGCCCGGCAGCTTTTGAATCGCCAGGTTCGCCACGTCGGGGCTGACGCGGACCGCGGGACTCGCGACGTTGAAATCGCCCACCGCCGTCACCCCGTCGTGACAGCCCATGCAGAGCACCGAGTCGCCCGTCAACTTGAGCGGCGCCCCGAACTGCGTAAAGCTCGCCTTCGACAAGGCGTGGTTCCACACCGGCCCGGCCGAAGCATTCAATCCCGCGTGCGGCGCGTGGCACGGCAGGCAAACCTGCCCGGTGCCCAGCCGGCTGGAGAGGTCGTGCGGCGAGCCGGTGATTCCCGCCCAGGCCGGCGCTGAAATCAGCGCGGCCGAAAACGCCATCGCAATCGTCGTCTTTCTCATTCGAGTTCCCGCGCGTTCGCGCATCGGCTGGACAGGGAAGGTTTTTCGCCCTTGAAGCCAGGGGCGTTCTGAAGTGCGCATTCCAGGAAGAGCAAAAGGCGTACCGGGCAGCGCCGCCGAAGAATCCGACGGAGGGACCTGCTTAAGTGGGGGTTTTCCGGATCAAGCCCGGCTCACGCGCTATCGAAGGCCTGAAACCGCGGCATGCACTGGAGCCGGCGCCATAGTCTCCCCGCTATACCCGCGGTTGCCGGCCCCGCGCGGATGCCTCTGGACTGGCGGAAGGTTTGTGAATAGAATACCATACGATTCGGCCGTGGCCGCCAGATATTTGGAGACGCTTCCGTCAGCTCTCCAACTCTGACGCGCCCGATATGAGATTAGTCTCGGAGGAAGTGTACGGAGGAGCTATCGAAGGCCAGACATAGATTCTGCAGCCAGTCAATGCCGAAAAGGTTCCGCTTCACCTTTTCTGCGAACGCAGCCTCTAACGGGAATAGAATCGGTGGCCAACCGTTGTCTGATATTTGGACTAAGACCCTGTGGACGAAATAAGGGATTGGCTCGTCTGTTGCTGACTTCGCGGTGCCGCGACGAATGCAATTTGCCTCCGGGTCGGCGATGGCAAGCGCTCTAGCGGTATCGAAGTTGAGCACGGTTCGGTAAGCCCCCGTATCAACCTTCCCGAACACAGGCTGGAAAATCGGGGAAGCGCCTGACATTTCGACAACGATCTCGGACGCGGGCGTACGGCGAACGCGCCTTATCGCAAGAACGTAGTTGTGGCCGTTGCAGAAGTTGTTCAATCGATTGCATCCACCTTTGTGTCCGGCACCAAGACTAGCGTAGGCACGGCAACAGGGTAATCGCGCTTGACGCGTTCCGCCAGCTTTCCGTAGTTCTCGTCCTCGTCAACCACCTTCCCATCGAGAACCGCAACGATCTTTCCGGCATACTTTGCCGTCAGTTCTTCATAGTGGTCTTTAACCCATGTAGCGTCCGGGTTCACGCGGCCGGCCTCAGGCCTTGCCAGCCGCTCTCGGCATGCTTGGCTCACAGAATTCAACAGGATCTCATATGGATCACTCCCATCTGCAGGCGTCTTCTCAAGATAGTCCCATGCGCCCGCGCGCATCGCAGCGACACAATTCGGAATTGAAGGATAGGCAGTCAGGACAATAGTTATCGGCGACTTGCCCGTCATTTCGCGAAGAATCTCCAGCCCTTCCTTCTCCTGGTTGCCCATAACCATGTCGGTGACGATGACGTCAAAATGTTCTCTCGTCAGGAGTTCCAGCGCCGCGTGGTGGTCCGCCAGCGCCATGACTTCATACGGCATGTCGTCGGGACCTTTGGCGCCGGAAAGGGCCTTCTCGATTTGCTTGAGCGCCTCGGCCTGATCGTCAATCGCTAGTACTTTCATTGGCGGCTCTCCTCGCGTGCCTTCACGGGCAGGACGATCTCGAAACGCGCGCCTGCCCCTTCCTGTCCTGTCTCTCGAATCGTTCCTTTGTGATTTTCCACAATCTGGCGGACGATGGCAAGCCCGAGACCGCTGCCGCCCGGCTTGGTGCTGTAAAAGGCCTGGAATATGCGCTCCTTCGATTGCGGCGGTATCCCGGCGCCTGTGTCTTGGATGATGATTCGAACATTCTGCGCGTTCGGCGCTTCAACCGGCTCGACACGGACAGTGATTTCCCCGCCAGGCTTAGTGTGAAACATTGCATTCTCAAGCAGCTCTCCCAGCGCCTGCTCGAACTGGATGCGGTCGATTTCGCAAATAAATGGTCCCTGAACCTGCGAGGAGAGCGCAATGTTCGGTTTCAAGTCCGTGTGACGTCGTACGACATCGCTGACGAGGACCGCAATGTCAGCTGGTAGTAACCTGGGCGCCTCATTTGCGCTGAAACGCTGAAACTCCTGCACGATCCTTCGTATTCTATCTACGTTGCCCGAAAGATCTTCAACAGCCTCTCGTGCTTCGGGGACGTCCAGCTTTGAGAGCGTCCGCAAAGCGCCCATGGAGGCGAAAAGTTGATTTCCGATTCGGTGTGCGGCCCTGGCCGAAAGCGACCGCCACGCATCCAGCTTTATCCTTTGCTCCTCCTTTTCGCGCGCGGCACTGATCTCATCGAAGTGCGTTTTCAAGCCAGCAATGGTAATGCTAAGTTGGGCACTCGAGCGGCAAAGCCGTGCCCATGCATCTCTAGGCCTAATAGCCAGTATCTCATCGAACCGTTCAATGGCTTCTGCGAGCCTGCCGAGAGCTAAGCTTTTTAGCCCTAAAGTTCGCAGAATTGTAAGTGACCTTGGCTTAAGCTCTCTTGCCCGCTTCTCAAGTTCGAAGCCTTTGAGCGGCTCACCATCCAAGAACGCCAATTCACCTTGGAAGAATAAGGCATATCCTTCCTGCTTCGCCGCGACCGCTCGTCCTAGAGCATCTTGGAGGACAGCTCTTGCTTCCGTCTTCTTTTCTTTTACAATCAGACGAGCCGCTTTTTTGGTCGCGGCTGCATATGTTGCTTCCTTGCGCATGGCGGCGTCGCATAGCCCATAATTGATTTTGTTGAACGTTCCTCGCCGCGCTCAATATCCCAAAGCATCCGGCGATTGTCAACAAAAGCCCCTGGAAGAGCAGTGGATTCCCGCGCCGATTGCGATTAGAATAATGCCCATGAAAGTCAGCATCGTCGTGCCGCTCCATAACGAAGCGATGAACGTCGAGCCGCTCTGCCGCGAGCTTCGCGAGTTCGCGGACGCCGAGAAGCGCATCGCCGAGATGATCTTCGTGGATGACGGCTCGACCGACGACACCTACCAGCGGCTCGTCCAGGCGTGCGCGGGCGATCCGCGCGTGACGGTGCTTCGGCTGCGCCGGAATTTCGGGCAGACGGCGGCGCTCTCGGCCGGCTTCGACATCGCCACCGGCGACGTGATCTGCCCGATGGACGGCGATCTGCAGAACGACCCCCGCGAAATCCCGCTGCTGCTCGCGAAGATTGACGAAGGCTACGACGTGGTCAGCGGCTGGCGCAAGGACCGCAAGGACGCCTGGCTGACGCGCCGCCTCCCGAGCTGGGTCGGCAACCGGCTGATCAGCAAGATTACCAACGTGCGCCTGCACGACTACGGCTGCTCCCTGAAGGCCTACCGCCGCGAGGTGCTCCGCGGCCTCCGCCTTTACGGCGAGATGCACCGCTTCATTCCCGCGCTCTCGGCGTGGATGGGCGTCCGCGTCGCCGAGGTCCCCGTGCGCCACCGCGCGCGCGTCGCCGGCAAGAGCAAGTACGGCCTCGAGCGCGTGGTCCCGGTCATCCTCGACCTGATCAACGTCAAGTTCCTCGTCAGCTATTCCACGCGGCCGATCCAGGTCTTCGGCAAGGTCGGCATCGCCTCATTTCTCGTCGGCTTCCTCTTCCTGGCGCTGACGGTCCTCATGAAGTACTTCGCCGGCTACAATATCACGGGCAACCCGTTCTTCATCCTCTCGGGGCTCTGCGTGCTGGTCGGGTTCCAGTTCATCTGCATCGGGCTGCTCGGCGAGATCACGATCCGGACTTACTACGAGCTGCACGAGAAACCGACGTACGTCGTGCGCGAGCGGTTCAGCGGCGGCTCGGCTCCGGGGCATTCCGGCGAGGGCGTCCGCGGCGCATGAGGGTCCTCTTCATCAGCTACGAGCTTCCCCCGATCGGCGGCGGAGGCGGGCGTGCGGCGCTGCAAATCGCGCGCCGCCTGGCGCTCCGGGGCCATTCGGTCGCCATTCTCTCCTCGCTTTTCCCTGGGCTGCCGGAGCGGGAACAGAGCGACGGCGTCGCGATCCATCGCCTCCGCGTGCGGCGGAAGAAGCCGGATCAATGCACGCCGGTCGAGCTGCTCTCGTTCATGCGCAGGAGCATCCCGGCGGCGCGGCGGCTGGCGGACGAGATGAAGCCGACGGTCGTCTGCGCGTTCTTCGGGATTCCGGGCGGGCCGGCGGCGTGGCGGCTGTGGCGCCGGCGCGGCATCCCGTACGTTCTCTCGTTGCGCGGATCGGACGTGCCGCGGCCGGAGCTGGCCGCCCATCAGCGGCTGCACGCGCTGACGCGGCCGCTGCTGCGCCGGATGTATCGCGACGCGGCCGGACTGATCGCCGTCAGCGATGCGCTCCGGCTCGCGGCGCTGGCCGTCCTTCCGGAGGCGCGCATCGAGGTCATTCCGAACGGCGTGGACACCGAGCGGTTCAAGCCGCCCAGGGAGCGCTCCGTGCCGCCGGACAGGATGGAACTGCTCTTCGTCGGGCGGCTGCAGGAATTCAAGGGCGTGCAGGACGCGATTGCGGCGTTGCCGGCGCTGGAGCGGGCGCTCGGCCGGCCGGCGCGGCTGACGATCATCGGCGACGGACCGTCGCGGGCGGCGCTCGAGGCGCAGGCCGCGGCTCTGCGCGCCGCCGGATCGAACTCGGAGGTGCGGTTCCTCGGCTGGCTCGATCCGGCTGCGCTGCCGGCCGCCTATCAGTCCGCCTCGCTGCTGCTGCTGCCGTCGTACGCCGAGGGGCACTCGAACGTGATCCTCGAAGCGCTCGCCGCCGGCCTGCCGTGCGTGGCCTCCGACGTGCCGGGAATCCGCGAGACGATCACCGACGGCCGCGAGGGAATCCTGGTCCCGCCGAAAGCCCCGGACGCGCTCGCGCGCGCCGCCGCGCGCCTCCTCGGCGACGCGGAGACCTGGCGTTCCATGAGCCGCAACGCGCTGTCGCGAGCCGCGGATTTCTCATGGGATAAAATCGCCGCCGAGTACGAGGCGGTCCTGCTTCGCGCCGAGCATGGAGCCACGCCGTGCGCCACCTGATCTTCCTCTTCGCCGACCATTTCGAGCCGCGCTCGGCCGAGTCGGTCGCGGCGTGGAGGCAGGGCTATCCCGAAGTCGCGAAAGCGTTCACCGATTCCGACGGGCGCAGTCCACGGCATACCTGGTTTTACGATGCCGAGGACCCGGCCGTGCTGGACTCGCTCGGAGCGCTCTGCCGGATGGGGCTCGGCGAGATCGAAGTGCACCTGCACCACAGCCGCGATACCGCCGACGGGCTTCGCGAGAAACTGGAGCGGCGCAAGGCAGTTTACGCGCGGTCCGGCGCGCTGATCACCATCGGGCCGGAACCGGTCTCCACGTTCGGCTTCGTGCACGGCAAGTGGTCGCTCGACAACTCGCGCGGCGACGAGCACTGCGGCGTGAACGACGAACTCGCCGTGTTGCGCCAGGCGAACTGCTACGCGGACTTCACGTTTCCCGCCTGGGGCCGAATGCAGCCGGGCAAATGCAACAGCATCTATTACGCGGCGGACGATCCGGCGCGGCCGAAGTCGTACGACACGGGCGAGGACGTGCACGCCGGCGGAAAGCCGTCGGGCGACCTGATGATCTTCCAGGGCCCGGGCCGGCTGAGCGGCGTGCCGCGGCCGGCGGGGTGGATTCCGGCGCTGCCGTGGATCGCCGACCGGCTCCGCCTGACTTGCTCGATGGAGGCGCACATGCCGCCGAGGCCGCGGCGCGTGGACCGATGGGTCGCCGCGAACGTCAGCGTCGTCGGCCGGCCGGAATGGGTCTTCGTCAAGGTGCACATGCACGGCGCGCGGCCGCAGAACTTCAGCGCGTACTTCAATTCCGGCATGCAGCAGTTGCACTCGCACCTCGCGAAGCGGTACAAGGAAAGCGCGTGGCGGCTTCATTACGTCACCGCGCGCGAGGCGTACAACATCGTGAAAGCGGCCGAGGCGGGCAAGGCCGGCGATCCGAATGCTCACCGGGACTTCGCGATTGCTCCGTACGTGAATACGCGTTGAAGCGGCCGCTTGTAGTGGCGCCGTCAGGCGCTACGTCGTATGCCCTGACGGGCACACTACGAGCAGCTAGAGCCGCCGCCGGGTTTCTTATGCGGATATCAATGTGTGCGGGATCAGCGGCTGGATCGGACCAAGGGACCGCGAAGCGGCCGAGCGCATGCGCTCGACGATCCGCCATCGCGGGCCCGACGGGCAGGGCGCCTACGAGGACGACTCGGCCACGCTCCTCCACGAGCGGCTGAGCATCATTGACCTCGCCGGCGGCCGCCAGCCGATGAGCGACGAGTCCGGCCGCTATCACGTCATCTTCAACGGCGAGATCTACAACTACCGGGAACTCCGCGGCGAACTGATCGGCCAGGGGCATACGTTCCGGACGCAGAGCGACACGGAAGTCATCGTCCATCTCTACGAGCAGATGGGCCAGCGCTGCGTCGAGCAGTTGATCGGCATGTTCGCCTTCGCGATCTGGGACTCCGTCGAGCGCACGCTCTTCCTGGCGCGCGACCGGCTCGGGATCAAGCCGCTCTTCTACGCCGAACTGCCGGGCGGGCGGTTCCTCTTCGCCTCGGAGCTTAAGGCGATCCTGGCGCACGGCGGCGTCGCCCGCGAACTCGATCCCGAAGGGCTCGACCGGTACCTGACGTTCATGTACGTCCCCGCGCCGCGGACGATCGTAACAGGCGCGCGCAAGCTGCCGCCGGGACACACGCTCACCGTCCGCGACGGACACTGCGTCATCCGGCGGTATTGGGAACTGCCGCGCGCCGAGCCGATCCACAAGGGCCGGCCCTTCGCGGTCGAGGCCTCCGAACTGCGCGCGCATCTCGAGGAGGCCGTCCGCTGCCGCATGATCAGCGACGTGCCGCTGGGCGCCTATCTCTCCGGCGGACTCGACAGCAGCCTGGTGGTCGCGCTGATGTCCCTGGCGTCGCACACGCCGGTGAACACGTTCTCGGTCGGCTTCGAGGAGCACGGCTTCGACGAGCGCCCGTACGCGCGCCGCGTCGCGGACCGGTTCGGCACGAACCACCGCGAACTGGTCGTGCGCCGGCAGTCGGTCGCAGGCCTGCCGAAGATCATCCGCGCACTCGACGAGCCGGTGGCCGATTCCGCGGCGATCCCGACGTACTTCATGGCGGAGCTGACCAAGCCGTGCGTCACCGTGGTGCTGACCGGCGAGGGCGCCGACGAGCTGTTCGCGGGCTACTCGCACTACAAGATCCTCGCCTGGGCCGACCGGCTCTCCGCCGTCAGCCCGTCGGCCGCGATACGGTTCGTGCTCTCGAAATTCTCCCGCTGGACCGCCGCCGCCCGCGGCGCGGAGTATGCCGCCGGCCTGGAGGACCGGCCCGCGGCGTACCTGGCGCTGAAGTCGGTCTTCACGCAGACGGAGAAGGCGGGGCTGTACTCGGATGGGCTCAAGGCATCGTGCCGGACCATCGCGCCGGCCGACGAAGCCGTCCGCCGGTTCCTGCGGCCCGGCGGCGAGCCGTACCTGCAGCAACTGCTGCGCATGGACCTGGCCACGTGGCTGCCCGACGACCTGCTCGTGAAGGTGGACCGCATGACCATGGCGCACGGCGTCGAGGCGCGCGTGCCGTACCTGGATCACCGCGTCGTTGAGGCGGTCATGCACATGCCGCCGTCATGGAAACTGGGCGGACTCGAGGGCAAGCGCATCCTGCGTCGCGTCGCCGCCGGCCTGCTGCCGGAGGATATCGTCCGCCGCCGGAAGACCGGCTTCGCGGTGCCCGTCGGCCAATGGGCTGCGGGCGAAATGCGAGGGATGGTGCAGGAACTTCTCGGCCCCGACGCGGTCCGCCGCCGGGGCCTCTTCGAGCCGGCCGCCGTCGCGCGCCTCCTCAACCGCCCCCGCTACGGCATGTTCGAGCGCCGCCAGCTCTGGACGCTGATCTGCCTGGAGATGTGGTGCAGGGAATTCCTGGACGCGGCCGGAGTGTCAATGACCGCGCATTCACCGCTGACCTAGTATCGTATTCCGGAAGTGGCACGCTTGAGTCCAGACCGCGTCACCCTGAGCGCAGCGAAGGGTCTCATACCACAAACCGTTGCCTGCACGCTGCGTATGAGATTCCTCGCTTCGCTCGGAATGACCGCGTATTACGGAACTTATTTCCGAAACGCCACACTACCACTTCGGCGTCGGGTGTTCTAGGTTCGCCGTTCTCCGTCGAATGCCCTCCGCGCCGCGTCCATGACCTCGCGCAGCGGGACGTTTTTTTCGAGCGCGATGCGGCGGCAGTCCTCGTACTCCGGCGACGCGGTGACGAGCTTTCCGTCGCGCGTGCCGACCTTGACGCGGACGGGGCCGAACGGCGTCTCGACGGCGCGCAGCTCGCGCGCGAGCTTGGCCCGCTCGACGCGGTGGCGGCGGATGCCGAAGGTGGTGGTCTCGCGGAAGAGGATTTCCTCGGCGCGGCGGAGCGACTCGTCCTGGACGATCGCGCAGAGCATCCAGCCCGGCCGCGATTTCTTCATCTGGAGCGGCGCCGCCCAGGCGTCGAGCGCGCCGGCGGCGAGAAGCTGCTCGATGGTGTGGCCGATGACCTCGGCGGTCGTGTCGTCGAGGTTGACCTCGATCACCCAGGCCGCGTCCGCCTCGGCCGCGGGCGCCGCCTGTCCGAGCATCAGCCGCAGGACGTTCGGGTGGTCCGCGTTGTCGCGCGAGCCCGCGCCGTAGCCGACGCGCTCGACCCGCAGCGGGCCGGGCGAGCCCTGCCGGCCCAGCGTGGTCAGGATCGCCGCGCCGGTCGGCGTGAGCAGTTCGCGCGAGATCGGGCCGAGTTCGCATTGCAAGCCGGCGACCAGAGCAGCCGTCGCCGGCGCGGGCACCGGCAGCGTGCCGTGCTGCGATTTCACCGTGCCGCCGCCGAGGTGCAGCGTCGAGAAGAACACCGCGCCGACGCCGAGCCGCTCGAGGCCCGCGACCGCGCCGACGATGTCCGCGATCGCGTCGAGCGCGCCGACTTCGTGGAAGTGGATCTTCTCGACGGGCACGTCATGGATCGCCGCTTCGGCCTCGCCGAGCCGCGTGAAGACCGCCATCGCGCGCTCCTTCACGCGCTCCGGCAGGCGCGAGCCGAGGATCATCGCGCGGATCGTCTCCAGGCTGCGGTGCGGAGGCTGCGGCTCGTCGGCGGTCTCGACCGTCACCTGCAGCGCGCGGATGCCGCCGCGCAGGACCTTCTCGGCGCGGAGCCGGATCAGCCCGGGCGCGAGCAGCGCCAGGTCGGCCACGAGCGCCTCCAGCGGCAGCCCGCAGTCGAGCAGCGCGCCGAGGATCATGTCGCCGCTGGCGCCGGAGAAGCAGTCGAAGTACGCGACGGTCTCGCTCATGGTCGGGCTCTTTCCTCATTCGCGGCAGCGGCGGGCGGGGCGCGGCGGCGCTACTGTTTCTTGAAGTACATCATCCCCATCTGGACGAACTTTCCGGCGTCGGTGGAAATGCGGTCGAGCTTCTCCACCAGGCGCTGCACTTTGTAGAACAGCACGAGCACCAGCGACAGCATCAGCAACTGGGCCAGCGTCACCAGGACGATGACGTAGATGAACCAGGGCTGCTCCTGGTCCGAAAGGGTATCAAAATTGGGCAGCCACGACATGGCACGCTCCCTCAGCCGCACTCAAAAATGCCTGCCCGCTGCGCATCGTTCAGAATGCTAGCACACCGGCGGGGCACTGTCAAGAAATTGCAAACGCCGCCGCGCGCGGATAGAATTCAACCGGTCATAGCGAGAGGAGCGCGCGTGAAAAAGCTGGGCATCCTCGGCGGCAGCTTCAACCCGATCCACCTGGGGCACCTGGTCCTGGCGGAGACGGCGCGCGAGGCGCTGGGCCTCGAGCGCGTGATCTTCATCCCGGCGAAGCTCCCGCCGCACAAGCGCGCCGCGCCGCTCGCCGACGGCGCGGACCGGCTGGCGATGGTCCGCCTGGCCGTCGCCGGAAATCCCGCGTTTTCGGCCTCGGACATCGAGCTGCGCCGCCCGGGAATTTCGTACACGGTGGACACCGTCCGCGCGCTGCGGGAGAAACTCGGCGCCGGAGTGCAAATCTATTTCCTGATCGGGATGGACACCGTCGCCGAACTCACCGGGTGGCGCGAAGTCGCCCGTCTCGCGCGCCTCTGCCGGTTCGTCCCTCTGAGCCGGCCCGGGCATGCGAACCCGAACGCCGCCGCCCTCGAGCGCGCCGTCGGCCGGCGTCCGGCGCGCGCCATCCTCAAGCGCGCGGTCGCCATGCCGCTGATCGGGATCTCCTCGTCCGAAATCCGCCGCCGCGTCGCGGCCGGCCGGACGATCCGCTACCTCGTCCCCGACCCCGTCGCCGCCTACATCCGCCGAAAACGACTCTACGCCCGCTAAATCACCACCAAGTTACCAAGAACGCCAACTGGTATTGCGACCACGGAACACACGGAAGACACTGAAGCTATTTAGAAAAGTCATTCCGTGTGCTTCGCGTATTCCGTGGTGGAAGCCGTTTTCTCTTTGCGCCTTGCTGCCTTGGTGGTTTAACACAGGCTGTTTTACTTCACCTGCGCCTTCGCCGCCTCGACGGTGTTGCGCAGCAGCATCGCCACGGTCATCGGCCCGACGCCGCCGGGCACGGGCGTGATGTAGCCGGCCACCTCCTTCGCCTTGTCGAACTCCACGTCGCCGACCGTCTTCATCTTCGGCCGGCCCTTCTCGTCGAGGACGGGCTTGCCGTCGGGGCCGGTCTCCTGGATGCGGTTGATGCCGATGTCAATCACCACCGAGCCGGGCTTGACCATGTCGCCCTTGACCAGGCCGGCCTTGCCGGCGCCGACGCAGAGGATGTCCGCGCGGCGCGTGTGCGCGGCCAGGTCGCGCGTGCCGATGTGGCACCAGGTCGTCGTGCAGAAGTGCGCCACCAGCAGCAGCGCCATCGGCTTGCCGACGATCTCGCTGTGGCCGACGACGACGGCCTCCTTGCCGTAGAGATCCAGCTTGAGCGAGCGGATGAGCATCATCGCGCCGCAGGGCGTGCAGGGCGCCGGCGCCGGCAGCGGCCAGCCGAGCGACTTCTCGAGCCAGTCCGCGTAGCCCGGCTCGCCCGCCTGCGGCTTGCGGTAGAACGGCTGCGGCGCGTACACCACGCGCCCCTGGTTCGCCGGGCTCATGCCCTCGACGTCCTTCGACGCGGCGATCATCGCCTGGAGCCGCCGCGCGTTGACGCCGTCCGGCAGCGGCATCTGGATGATGATGCCGCTGACGGAGGCATCGGCGTTCAATTTTTGAATCGCCGCGATGATCTCCGCCTCGGTGCTCGCCGGCGGCAGCTCGCTGAGCTGGTAGGCGACGCCGATCTTCTCGCAGGTCTTCGCCTGGTTGCTGGCGTAGATGCGCGCGCCCTTGTTGTCGGTGGCGATCACCGCCGTCAGCTTCGGCGCGACGCCCTTCGCCTTGAGCGCCTCGACGTCCTTCTTCAGTGCGGCCGTGACTTCCGCCGCCACCGCCTCGCCGTTGATGATCTGCGCCGCCATCGCCTTCTCCTTATAAAGAGCTTCCCGTCCGGCTCATAGCCCCTCCGCGGATTATAACCTGCGTGTTGGAAAATGTCATGCGGAACTCGCATGCGACTCCTCGAATCGTCCTCGTCCTCGTCGTCGTCCTCGTCCTCGGCCGTCGGTTCAGAACTGCCGTTCGAGGACGAGGACAAGAGCGAGGACGAGGACGATGCAAAGCTGACGACGAGGACGATCACCGGCGAAAATCCGGCGCGGCGGCGAGGATTTTGGAACGCGAGGAAACGCCCGTCATTATTGGCGGTTTCATCATATTCTCGCGCGCCGGTCCCGCACACGCCGAAATCGCGTTGTATACTTACAGAGGGGAGGACAAGCCATGAAAACAATCATAACGATTCCCATCTTATTCCTGATCCTTACAGCGTCGGCCGCCGCGGTTGCGCCCGCGACCGCGCCTGCGCCGCGCGGGACCTGGACGCCGATGGGCGAATACCGCGTCACCGGCTACTCCGCGTGCGTGGCCTGCTGCGGGAAATCCGACGGCATCACTGCCGACGGCACCTACGCGCCCGGCTTCAAAGGAGTCCTGGTCTCCGCGCCGAAGGACATCCCGTTCGGGACCAAACTCTGGATCGAAGGCGTCGGCCTCGTCGAGGTCCACGACCGGGGCGGCGCGATCAAAGGCCGGCGCGTCGAACTCTTCTTCCAGAAGTACAACGACGCCGTGCAATGGGGCGTGCAGAAGCGGCAGGTGTGGATTTGGAAGAACAATGGGTGACTGGGAGATTAGGTGATTAGGAGATTGGGTAATTCGGAGATTGCACCTCACTTCCTAATCACCCAATTTTCCCATCTCCCAATTTCCAATGTCCAAATCTCTTGTACCCGCAACAGTTGACCATTACAATGCCTCAGTAGTCCCGCTTCCGCCGTAGTGAGGGCCCAGGATAGAAAAAAACTTTCGTCGCCGATTTCCACGGATGGCGATCATCGCCTGCGCCGCGCTTCTGCTGCTCGGCGGAGCGCTTCTGCTGCTCAGCGCCAGCACGCCGTCGCGCACTGCGCCATGGTACGACTACTCCGCCATGCTCAAGATCCTCTCCGATTCCGCCATGCTGCGGCATCCGACCGCGAAAGAACTGAAGCAGTTCCCCGTTCTGTGGCCGACCGTCCCGGTGGAAGAGAATGTGGCATTCTACTATGCGAAGGCCGTCAGCCTGATGAAGAGCGACGGCGCTCCTGCGGGCACGGGCGAGTCCTGGTATCCGTACACAGGCGACCTGGCCGCGCTCGAGGCGTGGGTGGCGGCGAACAAGCCGGCGATGGACATGGCCGTCGAGGCGCACTCGCATTCGGTCTGCCGGATGCCGATCTTCATAAGCACAGTGAACCATTCGGGCGCAGCGAACGGCTATCCGGATCCCTGCAAATATTGCCTGGCCTCGCTGTGGACGTTGGGCAGGCGCTTCGGCAATGCCGGGCTTGCCGAGGAACTAAACGACAGGCCGCATGCCGCTGTCGAGCCTTACCTGGCCTGCCTTCGTATCGGCGCGCAGCTTCGGAACGGAGTTAATTTCCAGATCTCCATTGGCTTGCTCATCGTTTCCATTGGCGCAACATCACTCGACCGGTTAGTCGCGAACGCTGAGTTGCCGGACGACGATCTGAGGAAAATCATCCAGTCCTGTCCGGAGGCCGAGACGAGGCCTGGAGAGATCGCGGACAGTGTCGAATGTGATGCGGAATATACTGCCGCATGTCTTCGCGCCGGCGGGCTCCGCACGAGGATAGCCAAGAAGATAACCGATATCATCCACGGACACAGCCGAACCTTCGTGGCTACCCGGAAGGACGCGGATCTTCCTGTTTACGAGATCATCAACAACCCCGCTGCTCAAAGGTGGCTGCAGCAGGACACGCCGATAGGCCCAGGGTATGATGAAGCTCTCGTGGGGTTCTGGGGTTGGCGGGTGCTGCTCAGCCGAATGGACACGCAGCTCCGCGTGCTTCAGATCCGCGCGGCCATCGCGCTCTACGAGCGACAGCACGGCAAGCTGCCGGAGACTCTCGACGCGCTCTGCCCCGAGTTCCTGCCGAAGGTCCCGCTCGATCCGTTCTCGGCCAAGCCGCTGCGCTACAGGACCACTAAGGGAGGCTGGTTGGTTTGGAGTGTCGGTGCGGAGCTCACGGATACCGGCGGGGCGGAGTTCATTGGGGAGGGCGTCAACCAGCGTGTAAAGGACGGTATCTTTAGATCGCGTGTGGATTCCACCATGGATTTGATCCGTTTTCAAACCAACGACTGGAAGCTCTCCGTAGCGGAAGAGCAGGAAAGGGAAAGGCCTCCCAATGCAGCTGCTCAGGCCGCGCAGCCGGACGTGGATCGCCTCGGCTTGACGCCGCTGCATCGCGCGGCCAACCGCGGCGACCTGGCGGCTGTCGAGGAACTCCTGGCGAAGGGCGCGGACGTGAATGCGCTGGCGCTCGCGAATCAGACGCCGCTGCATCTGGCCGTCACAAAGGAAATCGCGCAACTGCTCATCTCGAAAGGCGCGCAGATCGAGGCGCGCGACCGCTGGGGCCGCACGCCACTCTTCTGGGCCGCCGGCGCCGGGCGCAAGGACGTCGTCCAAGCGCTCCTGGCCGCCGGCGCGCAGCCGGACGCGGCCGAGGCGCTCTACACCGAGCCCAATGCAAGGACGCCGATAACGTACGCGGCGAAACAGGGCCACGAGGATATTGCGGAGATGCTGCGCAAGTATCTGGCTGAACATCCGGCGCAGAAAAAATAGCGGGTGCTTACTTGACAAGTCAGAAATATTATGGTATACTGCGCTCGGTGGTATGGGAAGTTGCAAGATGATGCAGGGGAAGAAGATAACGCGCAAAAGGTGATTTGAAAAAACGAATCCAATTTGACGCAAAGCACTGCCCAAAAGCATCTTATGACGAACGCGGCCCGGCGTGTGTAAAGACTTATAGGGGCTAGTCTTATGACTCGCAAAGAGCGTATGCTTGCCGCAATGCGCCGACGGCCGGTGGACCGCGTGCCGTTCTCGGCATATAACCTGTTCCCGTATGCGGGCAGCGGCCACGCCGAGGACCCGACTTACGCGCCGCTGCTGAGCAAGATCGAACAATGCGCGGGCGCGTTCGCGAAGATCAGCGTCCTGCCGCCGGCGCATGGATTGATCCGCCAGCGGCCGGGCCTGCTCGACCGGCGCATCGAGGGTGTCGGCGACGCGCGCGTCCGGCGCACGATTCTCCACACGCCGGAGGGCGACCTGACCGAGACGATGAGCATGCCCGAGGGCAAGCCCGCGCGGCTGGTCAAGCCGTTCATCACCTCCGACGCGGACATCGAATGCATTCTCTCGCTGCCGTACGATCCGCCGGAAGTTGACATCATGCGCGCCCGCGAGTTCCATGTCTCCGCCGGCGACCGCGCGGTGATGGGCATCGCGTTCGCCGAGCCGATGTCCGCCGTCGCGGGGCTCTTCGACTTCGACGATTTCCGCGAGCGCTGCATGACCGACCTGCCCGCGGTCCAGCGCATGGAGGACTGGGCATTCGAGCGCTGCAGCGAGGACCTGCGCCGGATCGTCGCCGCCTGCCACGGCCTCGACTGCGTCCTCCACACCGACGGCCCCGAAATCTGCACGCCGCCGGCGATGTCGCCTTCGCTCTTCGGCAGGCTTGTCACGCCATATCTGAGCAAGTTGACGGAGATCATCCACGGCGGCGGCCTGCTCTGCGGCATCCACTGCCACGGGCGCGTGCGGGAAATTTTCCCGGAGATTCTCAAGACCGGCGCGGACCTGCTCGAGCCGATCGAGCCGCCGGACCAGGGGGACATCAAGCTCGCCGAACTGATGCAGCAGGCGGAAGGGCGCATCGGGTTGATGGGCTACCTTCAGGACCAGGATCTCTACACCGCGCCGCCGGGCCGGATGACGCGCAAGGTCGAGGAGATCGCGCGCGTGGTCAACGGGCGGACCGGGTACATCCTGTCGCCGACCGGCACGCCGTTCGAGCGGCCCTGCCCGGAAATCTACGCGCGCAACTACCTGGAATGGCTCGACGCGGCGGATCGGATTTTTAATGGGTGAGCGACGCGAAGCTATCGTCCTCGTCGTCGTCCTCGTCCTCGAACTAGTGTGACGAACGGCCGAGGACGAGGACGAGAGCGAGGACGAGGACGAGATGGCGGACGAAGACGAGATGAATTCTGATATGGCGGTCTCTCCAAAAGACCAAGCCTCATCCGACTGGCGCGTCACGCACTTCTGCGGGGGCCAGCAGTGCGCGCGCGAGCGCGAGAGTGATTTCAACTCTGCGGCGTTTTGCGCGCTGGGCGAGACGTTCCTGGTGGACGACGGCTGCGGCGACGTCCGCGCGGCTGATACGAAACGCAGGTTGCTCGGCGGGCAGGAGACGGAGGCGTTCGACACCACGCTCGCCGATGCGGCCTCATGCGCCGGGCCGGACGGCCGCGTGCGCCGCGCGCTGCGGCGAGTGGTGCTCGTCCGCGCCAGCCCCGCGCCTTACCTGGCGGTGCTCGACGTGAATGAGAAGGACGGCCGCCCGTTCACCGCGGACCTCCTTTGGCACACGGACGCGCACAATCGCATTTCGCTCGGCGTCGGCGCGCGGTTCGTGATCCACGGCGCGGAGAACATCTGCGTGGCGGAGGTGCTCTGGCCGCGCGCGCCGGCGCCGGAACTGGCGCTCGGCGACAACCGCGGCCGGCCGCAGGTCAGGCTTTCGCTCACCGCGCCGGCGGTCGAGACGCTGACCGTGTTTTGTCCGCGGCGCGCGGGCGAGCCGACGCCGCGCTTCTCATGCCGGCGCGACGGCGACGCGGCATTCTCGGTGACGTGCGACCTGGGCGGACGCGCGTCGGTGCTGCGCTTGAGCGCGACGGCCGGCGGCCCGGTTGAGGCGCCGAGGGCGGTGAGATTGCAGACGCGCTGAGCGGTTTTTTTATTACCTCATCGGGACACGATGCCGGAAAAAGCAAGTTCCCGGCGGGCGCGCCGGCGCGCGGCGTTGGAAAATATTCTTGACATCGGAGTTGACTATCGGTAAGTCGTCACGTAGAATCCTTTGGCTGGGGCTGTTTCAGGAGAAGGACGGACTGTCCTTTCCGGGTATGTAGGACGTGTCTTGTTGATGATCCCGAAGGATAGCGCGACGCCCGGCGAGGCTGACCGTGGGGGAAGCGGCGACCTCGAGATCCGGCCGGCGCTCAGCCGCGCTGAGCTTGAAAGCGCGTACGAGCTGGTCTACCAGAACTATCGAACCCGCGATTATATTCCGCCGAATTCTTCCGGCCTGCGCCTCACGATCTTCAACGCGTTCCCGAGCACGGTCACTTTCGTCGGCGTGATCCGCGACGAAGTCATCGCCACGGTGTCGGTGATCCCCGACACGCCGGTCGGGCTGCCCATGGACGAGATCTACCACGACGAGGTCCAGGCCCTGCGCGACGCCGGCCGGCGGCTGATCGAGGTCACGATGCTCGCGGATCGCCGCCTGTCCGTCTCGCGCTCGCTGGCGATGGTGCTCGCGCTCATGAAGCTGGTCTTCGACTACGCGACCCTGTCGCTGAAGTCCACCGACCTCTGCATCACGGTCAACCCGCATCACGACAAGTTCTACCATGAGTACCTCCTCTTCACGCCCCTCGGCGGTCTGCGAGCCTACCCGAGCGTGAGCGGGAATCCGGCCATCGCCCGGCGGCTCGACCTGGAGCGCGTCGAGGAGGAATGCCAGGGACGGCCGGTGCTGCTGCGCCGCTTCTACCAGGACCGGACGCCGCTGAGCCTGTTCGAGAACCGCTATCGCATGGCGGCCGGCGACCTGCGCTACTTCTTCATGGAACGGACGCAGACCTTCCAGGAGTCGCCCGACTACATGCTGAGCCGGCTTCGAGAATGCTACCCGGACTTCAACTGGGACGGGCTGGTGACCAACCGGTTAAGCGGCGCGCAAAAAGGGTAGGGCGTTTCCTTACGGCTTCGGGCAGGCCAGGGCTTCCTGAATCGCCGGCAGCGCGTTCCTCGCGGCTTCCTCGCCACAGCGCACCAGATCCTTCCCCGCCGAAAAATCCAGCGCGCGCACCTGGCTGAAGTCGGGATGGATCACCACGTCGGCGGCGACCTTGCGGTGCTTGATGCTCCAGTGCAGGTGGATCGCCTGGGCCTGGACGGCGTAGGTGAAGATGTTCGTGGGCGGCTTGTCCTTCCACTGGCGCCGGTGCAGGTCCACCGCGACGACCACGTCGGCGCCCATGTCGCGCGTCAGCAGCGCGGGCACATTGTTCGTCAATGCGCCGTCCACGAGCAGCCGCTTGCCGATCTTCACCGGGCGATTGATGACCGGCCGGGCGCAGCTCGCCCGGACCGCCTCGATGAAATCGCCGGTCTCGAAAACCACTTCCGGGTCCTCGATGATCCCGAGCGGCTTGAACGGCGGCCCGCCTTGAAAGACCACCATCTCCGCCGTAAGCAGGTCCGTCGTCACGAGCCGGATCGGTATCTTGAGCGATGCGAAATCGCGCGCGGGCAGGAATCGTTGGAGGAACCGCCCCAGCGGCTCGTTCGTCGAGAGCGCCAGCACCGGCAGCGTGAACTTCTGGAGCGCGCGCCAGTTGAGCCTCAGCCCGATCTCGCGCATGAATTCCACCGGCGCGCCGCCGGCGTAAAAAGCCGCCACGAGCGCTCCGGCGCTGCAGCCGGAAATAAATGAGGCTCGAATGCCGTGCTCTTCGAGCACGCACAGCACGCCCAGATGCGCCAGCCCCAGTTCGCTGCCTCCGCCCAAGGCCAAACCCAGTGTCTTGCCCGACGCGGCTTGATCCATGAAACCCATCCCAGGGCGGAAAGCGAAACGGCAAGTCGCAGTGCGTCCACAAGCATACCTTGAGCGCGCCTCATGGTCAAGCGGATGCATTTCGACGTTCGAACCCCGTCGCGCCGAGAGTCCACAACACGGCTTCGCCGTGGCTTTTCAGCATTGCATCCGCTTTTCCACAAGAACTCCACAGCCCTGAAACGGTTCATCGCAAGTCCCTGTTAGAGCGCACGTTAGCATCATAGCCAGGCTGGCTTCGGCCCAAGTTCAAATCACTTTCGCGAGTCTAAAATTATGAACGCGTCATAACGCACTATAAGAATGCACGTTATGTTGTTAAGTGTCATTCCGTGAAGTCCAGTCTGTCTAGCCCTCTCAACACGGTTTTCATATACGATTCCCCTAAAAACGCGGATTCGCAGATAATTTCAGATTCAAAAGTGTCCTATGTCCTTATTTGACAGTGCATTCCACGCACGGCGGTTTCGGGCCCGGATTAATGGAAATTATTGGCATGCATCTTGCTTTGGTTCAGTAGACGATCAGACTATCGGGATCAGAACAGAGGGACTAATGCCGGAACCCGCAACACTTACATTGCTCGGAACAGGCTTCATCGCCATGGGCGTGCGGTATCTGCGGACGAAATACCGCTCGATGAAGCCGAAGTTCGATCGCATCGTCGGACTTATATTGCTCGTCGCGTTCGCGCCGATCATCGGTCTCACCGCGCTGCTGGTCAAGTTGACCTCGCGCGGTCCTGCATTCTACAAGCAGGAGCGCGTCGGCGAGCATGGGCGCACATTCAATATCATCAAGGTGCGGACGATGCGCCCCGACGCCGAGACGAAGAGCGGCCCGGTGTGGGCCGATGCGCACGACTCGCGCGTGACCCTGGTCGGCGGTTTTCTCAGGCGGTCGCATCTGGACGAACTGCCGCAGCTCGTCAACGTGGTCCGCGGCGAAATGAGCCTCGTCGGTCCTCGGCCGGAGCGGCCTCATTTCGTGCAGCAGCTCCGGGAACGCATTCCCGGCTACGATCAGCGGCTCACCGTCAAGCCGGGGATCACCGGCCTGGCGCAGGTGCGCGCCGGTTACGACCACGCGTTGCGCGACGTGCGCCGGAAAGTCAAGCTCGACACCATGTACGCCCAGCGCATGTGCTGGTGGGTGGACTTCATCATCATTGTGAGAACTATGGGCAAGTTTGTGGACTCGGGGGAAAGGAGGGGCTAAACGAACAAAAACTCGGACGTGCGCGACGATTGTGACGTGTGGCTTCATCGGTTTCTTTATCATAGAGGAGGTGCAGGTAGGATGAGAAAAGCATTGGTTGTCGTTAGTGTGTTGGGTATTCTGGCCTTCCTTGCGGCATCGGCGAACGCAGATTCGCTGTACCCGCGGTCGCCGGAAGACTTCAACGTCGCCTCCGGCGGACAGGGCATCCCGGGATTCCCTGCCGGGACTTACCCGACCGGCGAGCCCGCGCCCGCAGGCTGGGGACCGATCCTCAACAACGCGCCGCAAGGCGGGGATGAGGACCGCACCCTGTTCAACGTGGAAGGACTCGTGGACCAGACGAGTGGCAGTTCGCTGGCTTTCAATTCAGTCAGCGGAGCCAACTATGGATCGTTGACCGGCCTTGCGTACGACCTCAAAGTGGTTGGGGCGACTACCACCACAGTGGCCGGCGTCACGACCCTCTACGTCTACCTTGGAAACAGCACCAGGAACCCGATCCCGTCCGGCCAGCCCGCTGGCACGTCCGGCGCGTGGGTCGTCTATGACAACATTGACAACGGCTCCACCACGGCGGGAAGCAAGAACGCGTTGTTCAATCCGGGTGGCACGGGCCTTGCGCCGCAACAGTGGGTTCCGGGCACTTCGGGCGTAACGTTCGACACTTATCCGGGCGCCGGTTCCAACGCCAGCAGCAGCGTGTTCCTTGATGGCGTGTTCGAGAATGAAGGCACGATCAACGGGAACGCATACTGCGCGGTGGAAACGCTTGCCCTGACTGGGCCGGACGCAGGCATTGGGAATATCGGAACGGCTCCCAACCTGGAGAACGGCATTTTCCTGGCAGTCGAAGGCGGGAATGCAAGTGCAGTCGCCGCTTTCGGCGGTGTCGGCAATCTCATCGATTTCCAGCCCACCCTTTACTTCCCGGAGAGTTCGAATTACGAGGGCACTTCGGCGGACGCGGGTAGCTGGCAGATCGCAAGTGACGACGCCTTCTCCTACACTGTCCCCACGATTGCGGGCACAGTGACCGGCGGCACCGTCACCGTGGACGGTCAGACTTTCACCACTGCGGCGGGCGACGAAGTCATTGGCAGCACGCAGGACTCGTCTTCGCTGTATGCGTCTACGGTCCCCGAGCCGGCGACTCTCACGTTGCTGGGCCTCGGACTTAGCAGCCTGTTCCTTCGGAGACGGCAGAAGTAATTTACGGTGACTTGGACGTGCCCAGCGTCCTGATGATGTGACGCCGGGGAAGAACGGGCCGCGTGATGCATTGCATCACGCGGCCCACGTTTTTTAATCCGCGCATCGCGCAACGACCATGCGCCTCACGGCGCGCCGGGCGCTACTTCGCACGCTTTCCCGCGAACACGCGAAGCACGCGCCCCATGAGCGGCCGGCGCATCTCGATCGCGCGCTGCCGGCAGACCTCGGAGCAGCAATAGCAGGTGATGCACTCCGCCGGATTGGTGACGATCCGCCGGCCTTCCCGGCGAAGGGCCTGGACCGGGCAGTTGAGGACGCACTCGCCGCAAAGCACGCAGGCGTCCTCCAGGATCACCGGCTGCGCGGAGCCCAACTGGTCGAAAATCCAGCTCGCGAGAAAGCCGGGAATGAACTTGAAAATCACGCCCTGGAGCCGATGCGGAAGTTTCTTGAAGTGCGGAACGGCTGCCTCCGCCAGCGTCAGCCCTGCGGTCCGGATCGAGCCCAGGTCTCCGGTCCCAAGCCCCTGCTCGTGCGCGAAGCGCGTCGTCATCACCGCGCCATCCGAATAGCCCATGATCCGGGCGACGACCGCGTCCAACGCCACGCAGTCGTCCGAGCCGAGGACCAGGCCCACGCCTCGCGGCTCGCCGGCGGCAGGGCCGTTGCCCTCCATCGCGATCACGCCATCCATCAGGGCGATGTGCGGCCGCAGGACGGAGTAGATATCCACGAGCGCCTGCGACATCTCGGCGGGTTTCGGCGCCGCGCAATGGATGTCCTTCTTCCCGCGGCCGGGCACGACGCCCAACTGGTTCTTGACGGCGCCGGTGAGCAGCGTGAGCCCGTGCGTCTTCATCTTGGGCAGGCTGACCAGCACTTCCGCCTCGAGCGCCGGCTTGGAAATCCGCACGCGCTGAAGGACACGGCCGTTGGGGATCGGGACTTCCACGCTCGGGGCGGTGTCGAAGTTGACCAACTGGGCGCCGGTCTCCAGGGCCACGCGGTTCAGGCCCGTGACCTCCATCGCGCTTCCCGTGGAACCGGGCGCCAGGCTTCCGCAGGAGTCGCCGATCCAGACGGCGCAGCCGCGGTCGCGGCAGAACTCGACCACCGCGCGGACGAATTCGGGATGGGTGTTCACCGCCCGCTCGGGCGGGTCCGTGGAGCTTAACAGGTTCGGCTTGAGCAGCACCTTGGCGCCTCGGCTGAGATGAGCCGCCGCTTCCGGGATCAGGGTGAAGACTCCCTCGACGGCATCGCGGAGAAGTTTCCGCTCATACCGGCTGCAACGAACCACCGCCACAGTCTTTGCGGGCGCCACATCATTCTCCAACGATGAAATCAAACTTGCTTCGGGGAAGCCGCCGCGCCGCCGCCGATCTTCCGCGCCGGCACGCCGGCCCAAATCTCGCCGGCGGGTATCGTCGTTCCTTTCAGGACCAACGAACAGGCGCCCACCATCGCGCGCGCGCCGATTTTTACGCCGGGCATGATCACGGACCGGATGCCCACCGTCGCTCCATCGCCTATTTCCACGCGGTCCAGAATCACCTGGTCCCCTTCGACGGAATGCCCCAGGATCACCGCGAAGCTGCCGATGATCACGTCCCGGCCGACCGCAAGGGCCCAGGGATCGGTGATCTTCGCGTCCCAGCCGAAGAAAAACGTCCGGTCTATCCGCGCGCCCAGCGAGCGATAGAAGAGATATCGCATCGGCGCGAAGTCGTCAATATAGCCGTGGAGAAAACTCCGCTGCACCATGCGCATGAAAGAATCCGCGACGATCCATCGCACCGCCGCCGGCTCGCTCAGCCGGTACGTGCCGGGCGTGATCCTGCGGAGGAGGATCGCCCGCAGGACCAGGACGCTCGCCCAGAACCCGGCGACCAGGCCCAGGTACGCCGCCGGAAACGCCAGCACGCGCCACAGAACGGCGCCCTGCCGCCACACTTGAACGAAGACGAACCCCGCAAGGAGAATCGCTCCTGCGTGGAGCAGAACGTCAACCGCCAGCCGAATCACGTCGGCGGTCATGAGCGACATCCGGCTGAGACCTTTCCTCGCCACTTCCATTCCCCCGGTCAAAACTCGTAAAGCGAAGAGCACCGGCTGCAGATCGCGAAAAGCCCTTTCTGCAATTCCCGGCGGAACCGCACATATTGCGGGCCGTTCCAGAGGGTCATCAACGGAGTCTCATGGATATTGCCGACGATATAATCCGGGAAATCAATGCACGGGTACACGTCGCCGTTCGGCAGCAGGTCCGCGCGGATCCACGGCACGATGCAGGTGCGGTGTCCTTTCACCAAGTGCTTCGAGCCGTAGTAATCCGGCAGGTCCTCGGGATACAGATCCGGGATGAAATACGTGCCGAACGGATGTCGCGTGCTGCGGATCCGCTTGAGCCCTTCCTGGACGGCCGCCACGTCGAAGTCCACCTTGTAGGAGAGAAACCCCCGCCAGCTTGTCGCGAGGCACCCCAGGCACCGCTTCATCCTCTTCTCGTATGCCCCGCCGGTGGCCTCGCTCGTGGAGGTGCCGAACTGGAGACCGACGAAATCCACCCCGAGCTTCGCCGCCAGGTCGTAGACATGGTGGAACTCGGACGCGTTCTCCCGATTGACCGTTATGACGAAGGTCACGTAGGGCTTCGCGGCCCGCCGTTCGCGCCGGAGCGAAAGGATGCGATCCACTCCGGTCATCACCCGATCGAAAGTCCCGGCCATGCCGCGGACGCGATCGTGGACCTCGCGCGGGCCGTCCACGGAAATCAGCAGATTGTCCACGCCCAGGCGGACGAGGTCATCGGCCGTCTCGGTCAGGAAGGTCCCGTTCGTGTTCATCGCGCAGACCATTTTGTTCGCCTTGATGGTGCTGATGAACGGAATCAGGTCGCGGTAGAGGAACGGTTCGCCGCCCCAGAGATAGAACGACGGGCGGAAGCCGGCGACCTCTTTCACCAGCCGTTTGAGGACGGGCAGCTCCAGTTGCTGCTGCAGGACCTCCTTCGGCGCGTTGCGGAAATTCCCCTGGTCGCCCCATTGGCCGCACATGCTGCAGCGCAGGTTGCAGAGGTTCGTCATCTTCAGGTCAATGTACCGCGGCGGAAAGGCGTAGCCCCTGCCGAAGCGGTAGTCCAGCAGGCGCGCCGTATGCGAGCGGATCGTCTCGCGCGCGACGGACAGGAACAGGTCCGGCGTGCGGAACGCGATCTTCAGAAATATCGAGAGCGGGATGTTCATCGGCCTCAACCCTGTGGCGTCGTTCTCTCCGGGAGCACTTCGGTGCGCGTGGCCGAAAGCAGCCGGTACTTCACGCCTCGCCAGCAGATGACGCTCGTGCAGAGCGAATGCACACTGTTATAGAAGATCAGGACAATCGCCGCCGGCACGAGCAGCGCATGCTTGAGCGCCTCGCCCCAGCCGCCGATCTCCGGAAGCAGATGCGCTCGCACGGCCTGCCACAGGAGCATCCCGAAACCGATCTGGACGGGAATGGCGGCGAACAAAAACAATACAGGCGTCAGAGAAAACCCAGCAGCGCCCAGGAACCGAGCCGCCACCAGCGCCGCTCCGGCCAAGAGCGCCAAGGACTGCACGCCGTGCGACACGAACAGGACCCACCAGAGCTTCGGATTGTACACCCGGCAGATGATCGTCTGCCGGTTCGTCCACTCGAGCGTCTGCCGGAGCGAAGCATCCTCGTGCGAGGGCACCAGGCAGCGCGGCACGAAGACGACGGCGCTCTTCAACACGTTGCGCACGGCATCGGTCAGGGGAAAATCATCCGTCAGCGCCGTGGCCCATTTTTCGCGGATGCCGGCCCGCGCGAAATCGCTCTTCCGCATCGCCATCGCGCCGCCCCAGGCGTAAGCCAGGCCGCGCTGCGCCAGGATCGGCGTCCCGCCGCCGTTCCAGGCCGCGCGCAGATAAGAGGCGAACCCGCCCTTCTCGGGAATGTACCACCGGAAGCCCGTCGTCGCGCCCGTCTCCGCGCGCCCGAACGGCTCGATCAGGCTCAGCAGGAACGTCGGCCGCGCGCGGATGTCGGAATCCAAGAAGACCAGCACCTCGCTCTCGGGGCGCACGGCCTCCAGCGCGGCCAACTGGTTGTTCAATTTCTGGCTTCTTCCCGGCTGGATTCCGGCGACGACCAGCCGGACCTTCCGCGAAGGCTGCCGTTTCAGCAGCGCCTCCAGGCTCTTGCGGGCGGGATCGTCGGCGGTGGCCGTGGCGAAGATGATCTCGAAATCCGGGTATCGCTGCTCGAGGATCGAACGCACATTTTCCTCGAAGCCCGGATCAATCCCCTTGCACGGAAGGATGACGGAGATTTTCGGCGTGTGCTGCCGGAGCCGGCTCGTTCCGGCGGCCGCGCCCGCGGCGACCGCCGAGCCGGCTTCGCGCTTCAGGAAATCGCTCTCTTCGTCCAGGGCGCGCCTCACGTAACGCCGGAACCCGAGCACGCCCACCAGGAACGGAAGCTGCAGCAGCAGGAACAAGCCGACGAGCGCCCAGAGGACAGCCTCGATCATGCGCCTTGCCTTTCGCGCTCGGCCGGCGGCCGGCGGCCGGTCACGCCGCGATTGATCGCGCTCACCATGTCGCTGATCCGCTCGACGTCGCCGCTCAGGAACATCGCGCGGCAGCGGTCGCGGAAACCCGGCAGGTCGTTCCGCTGGCCGAGGGCGTCCGCCATCAGCACGCTTTCGTGCGACAGGTCGGTGACCAGGCCCTCCGCCTCGATGTCGTGGATGAAGCTCTCGCACTCGGCGAAGAGCTGCTTGGAGGACTTCCCGTTCAGGGTGTAGGGCAGCGGCTTCCACATGCTCGGCGGGAAGAGCAGCTTGATCTTGTAGGTCAGCCCGTATTCCCAGACATCGGCACGTTCGCTCATCTTGAAGCCGTACTTCTCCGGGTCTTTTTCCCACGGCGTGCCGGGGATCATACCGGGAATGGTGACGGGGACGCTGTCGGGCCGGACGCGCCGCAGGAAATCCAGCGTGGCGCGGCGGCTCTCCGCGTCCTCGAACGGCGCCGGGTAGATGACGCTGGCGATGGCGCAGATGCCCGCCTCTTTCGTCTGGCGGATCACGCGCTCCGCCTCGGCCAGGTCGAGCGGCTTGTTGAAGGCCTCGCGCAGGATGCGCTCGCTGCCCGATTCGAGCCCGTAGAAGATCGCCTCGCATCCGCTCCGCCGCAGCAGCGCGAAGTCCGCCTGGCCGATGCTCCGGACGTGCCCGAAGCAGCCGTACCGCACGTCCAATCGCTCCTTGAGCAGCTCCTGGGCGATGTCAATCGCCACGCGCGCGGAGGTGTTGCTGCCGGAGTAGATGAAGCAGCGCGAGCCCAACTGGTCCATCAAGCGCCGCACCTCGGCCACCACGCGCTGCGGCGATTTCATGTGCCACTTGCCGCCGCTCTTGATCGGGTGGATGCAGAACGCGCACCGGTTCGGGCAGCCGCGGCTTTCGTCCAGGACGCCGATCTTCAGCTTCCCGTCGCCCTCCAGCGCCGGATAAACGGCCCGGTCATAGACCGGCAGCGGCAACTGGTCGAGCGCCTCGACCACGCAGGTGGGGTTGCAGGAAATCCTGTTCGCGTGCTTCCAGACCACGCCCGGGACCTTGCGCCAGTCTCCCTTGCTCTCCAGCGCGGCGATCAATTGCGGGAGGACCTGCTCGCCCTCGCCCTGGATCAATTGGTCGAACACATCGGTGTGCTGGAGGATGTGCCCGCCGAAATAGTCCGCATGCGGGCCGCCGCCGATGAGACGCGCCCGCGGCAGCCGCGCCCGGACGGCTTCGGCGATCCGGACCGAGCCGGAGAAGCCGTCGCCGTTCCAGAGTTTGAGCCCGACGTAATCCGCCCCGAAGCGCACCGCTTCGTCCGCCGCCTCGGCCGCAATCGCCAGGATTTCCTTCTCCTGGTAACGCTCCAGTTGCGCGCCCGCCCGCAGGAATCGGATTTTCTGGAGCCAGGAGAGGCGCAGATGCTCGACGAAGAGTTTCTCGGCGAGCGGCTGAACGCGCCGCGACAGCGCCTCGGGAAAGAGGCGGCGCACGGTGGACACGGCGCCGTAGTCGAGGATGCGCACCTCATGTCCCGCTTCGAGGAGCGAACCGGCCAGGCTGGCCAGCCCGTTGTCGGGCATGAGGCTGCTGGGCGTGTAAGGATAGCCCGCAAAACTCACGAGGAGAACCTTCGACACGGAAGCCCTCCGTGTATTTGCGAAAGCGCGCGTTTCGATTCGCGGCGGGATTCAAATTCCCGCAAGCTGCGCCGCGGCATCCGCGGCCTCCGGGAAGTCCTTGGAAATGGCGAGCGCCTCCTGCAGTTCAACCCGGGCATCGTCCTTCCGGCCGGTCTTCAGGAGCGCCAGGCCCAGGTGATACCGCACCGTCGGGTTCCCCGGAAGCATCGCTCTGGCCTTCTGGAGCAGTTCCAATGCCTTGTCGTTCTCCCCTTTGATGTAGAGAACCCAGCCGAGCGTATCCTGGATCGCCGGATCGTTCGGGCTGAGCTTCGCGGCCTGCTCCGCCAGGGGCAGCGCGGAGTCGGCGTCGTTCCGCTTTGTGACGTACAACCACGCGAGTTCGTTGCAGGCGGCGGCGGCCAACCTGGGCGGGCTGGTAATGCCCTGGTAGCCGGCGATGGCCTCCTCCAGCCGCCCCGAATCCGCAAGAAGTTTCGCCCGCTGCAGTTGAACCACGCCGATCACCTCCGGCGGAGCCTCGTTGAGCGCCTCATCGAGGGACTGGATCGCCTCCTCGATCTTGCCGCTCCGTTGCTGGCACTCCGCAAGGAGCAGCCGGGCGATGACGAAATCGGGGTGCGCGCTGAGGATGTCGTTGCACTGCTTGGCCGCCTCTTCGTGTTGCCCCTCTCTGTCCATCAGCCGTGCCCGCCAGCAGGCCACCAGCGGTTCGTCCGGCAGTTGCTTCAGAACGAGGTCCACCTGTTCCAGCACGCCCGGACAGGAGTTCATGCTGAGCCAGAAGACCTCGTTGAGCTTCGCCGCCAGGTCGGTCCGCGCCGGCTCCGCGGCAGCCGCCACGCGCTGCAGCAGTTCCAGGCGATCCGCCGGCAACCCGAGGAATTCCCGTGCGGCCAGGAGATCGCTCATCGCCGCGGCGCTCTTGAGGTCGCCCTGGCCGGCGAGCAGGACCGCCAGGTACCAGCGCGGCGTGTCCAGCCGGAGGTCCGGGCCCGGAGCCTTTGCGGAGAGGCCTTTCAGCAGGTCGGCGGCCTGCTGCACTTTGCCCTCCGCTTGCAGCGCCACGGCCAGCTCGGCTTTCCCGGCGTCCGTCTTCGACTTCTCCGAGGCGGCGCGCAGCAGGATCACTGCGTCGGCGGGCTGGTTCTCCTCCAGGTCCAGCAAGGCGCACCGGGATGCCGGCGCGAAGTCCGGCGCAAGCTTCAGCGCGTCGTCGAATGCCGCCTTCGCGTCTTTCCGGTTGCCCTGCGCCCAAAGGACTTCCGCCAGCATGCACTGGGCCGGCGCGCTCGTCGGATTTTTTTCCACGTAGGACTTCGCGAGCGACGCGGCCTCGTCCAGGCGCTTCTCGCTCAGGAAAACATACAGCAGCGTGGCCCAGACCTGCGCGGAATTCGAGGCGCCTTTCGCGCGGTCCAGAACGGCATGCGCGTCGTCCATGTCCTTCGTGCGGAGAAAGACGCCGACCAGGCCCGTGACCGCGCCGATGTCGCCCGGAGACGTGGCCAGCACCGACTCGTAGATTTCCCGCGCTTCCTTGTAATGCCCGAGCCGCGTGTGCAACCGCGCCAACTCATAGGCGAAAGACGCCGAGTTGGGATACTCCTTCCGAAGCTGCTCGTAAATCGCCGCCGCCTCCAGGTAGGAGCCCGTATTCTGCAGGAAGCTGGCGCGCAGCAGGCGGACTTGCACGCCTCGGGTGGGGGTGTCCTTGAACTCGTCATATTCCTTCTGCAGGAACTCGTCGGCGGCATTTCTCTGGGCCGGGTCGCGCGCCAGTCCCTTGGCGTGGATCAGCGCGAGTTCCTCGATCTTCTCCGGCGGGGCGTCGTTCGCCTGGAGCACGTCGCGGGCGAGCTGGAATGCCTCCAGGCGCTCCGGCGCAATGCTTAACGCCCGCACCGCGTAGCCTTGGGCGGCTTTCGGGCCGAGCTCCTTCGTCGCGCCGGACAGCGCCACGCACGCCTGGTATGCCGTTTCACGAAGCTCCTTCTCCACGCGGGCATTCGCGGGCGTGGTGCTCTTGCAATCCTCGAGGACCTTGGTGTATGTGGAGATCGCCTGCTCGCGTTTGGGCGGCGTCGCGCGCATCAGCGCCTGCGCCAGGACCAGGCGCGCCTGCGCCCACGTCCCGGGGCTCGTGAAGATGTTCTGCAGTTGGTCCACCGCTTCCTCGACATTCCCCTCATGCAGCAGCACCCGGCCCATAACCCAGCGGATCTCCGGGCGCTTGCGGCCGAACTTCTCGAGTTTATCCGCCACCGTGCGGGCCTCCGGCCAGCGGCCGGCCGCGATGAGGATTTCCGCCTCCGTCACCAGGTATTCGCGCCGGGGCGCCGCCACATTGGTCAGCAGCCGCACGTGCTCCAGCGCGTGGTCCACGTCGCCGGAATACCATTCGGTCAGGGCCATCAGGTGGAGCGCCTCGCGCGGCGGGGGCGTCAGCTTCATCAGCGGATCGAGCATCGCCTTGGCCTCGCCGAGCCGCGGGTTATAGGCCGTGAGCGCCAGCCGCGCCAGCGCGATTCGCGCATCCGGCGCCTGCGGATCCTTCTTGATCGCTTCCTGATACGCACTGTACGAAAAATTCCTGACCGAACGCATCTTCAAGAACAGGGCTTGGATATCCTGTTCCCTCGCCGCCGCCTCATCCTTCTTATCGAGGTCATGCGCCTGCCGGTACGCCTTGGCGAGGAGCCGCTCTTCAGCCCCCTCGACCAGGAGTTTCTGGTCGTAAAGTTCGGCCAGGAGCGTATAGGCGGCCGCCGGCTTGTCGGCCTTTTCCGCCTGCTGCTGCACCAGGGCGATCGCCGGGTCCACGTCTTCCGCGATGGTCTGCTCGCAGATTTTGACCGTGAGGTCCTTGTCGGCGGTTTCCAGGCGGTTCAAGGCGCGGGCGTAGAACACCCGAGCCTTCCACTGTGCCGCCTCGCTCTCCGCCAGGCCATACTTGACCAACTGATCCACTTCCGCCAACGCCTCGGCGAATTCCTTTCGCCGTTTCAGCGCATCAATGACGCCTACCCGCGCCTCCGTGAATTTCGGGTTCAACGCCAGCGCCGCGCGGAACTGCACGAGGGCGTCGCTCGTATTCCCGCGCTCGAGATACAGTTGTCCGTAGTTGTAGGCCCGCTTCTCGCGGCCGTGATAATGGTGAAAAACGAAGACTATGGCCAAGCCAAGGAACAGGACCAGCAGCGTGTACAACACGACCCGCCGCCTGCGCCTTGTCCGGGGAGAACCGTTGGCAGCCAATGAAGTCCCTCCTTATTGGTGTCCGCCGGGAGCTTTCCAGCCCGCGCGAAAAATCGGCCCGGCGACGGGCCTCAGTAGCCCTACATGTTAGCATCCTCTCCACGGCAGAGCAAAATACTCGACGGCGGATGCACGAGGCAAAGTGAAAGTCGAAGGCGCAGAGCGTGGAATGCTGCGTTTTCCGCTTTCCATTTTGAGCTTTTCACTTTTCACCGCCGCCGCTTGAACTGGCGCGCTCAACCGGCTATGTTGTGGCTCAGGAGTTCCAGCGAACACGGCAACGGAACGGCCATGGGCCTACAGTCCTGCGTCAAGGAAAACAGCCGCCGCATCTCCGACGCCACCGCCGGAAGCCGCGATTACTTCGAACTGGCGACGACGAACCTTTCGCTGTATCGCGCCCTGCGCGCCGCGGCGGAGCGGCATGCGCGCGGCCGTCTCCTCGATGCCGGCGCCGGCCGGCTGGCGTACCGGCGCATGCTCGAGGAGTTCTGCGCCTCCTATGAGAGCCTCGACATCGCCGGCCCGGCCGAACGGCTCGATCACCTCGCCGACCTGCAGCGGACCGGCCTGCCGGCAGCGCAATACGATTCGGTTTTCTGCGCGCAGGTCCTGCATCACCTGCCCGAGCCGGAACTGGCGCTGCGCGAGATCGCGCGCATGCTCAAGCCCGGCGGCAAGGCCATCCTCTCCGTGCCGCACCTGGCCTGGCTCCACAACGAGCCGCACGACTACTGGCGGTTCACCGGCCACGGACTGCGGCATCTCGTCGAAAAAGCCGGGCTGCGCCTCGTCTCCGTCGAGCCGGTCGGCGGGCTGGTCTGCTTCCTGGCCTATGCGCCCTCGACCGCCGCGCTCGCGCTGCTCTGGCCGGTCCGGCCGGCCTTCCGCGCGGGGCTTGGGATGAACCGGCTCTTCATCCGGCTGGCGCTGCTCGCGGACGGATGGTTCGGGGTGAAATCGCTCTACCCGGTCAACTTTGTCGCCGTCGCGGAGAAGCCCTGACGGCCCGCCTCTTGCAGGACCGAGCCGAGGCTGATATGCTTTCCTTCGAGCGCAGCGGAGGGGATGGCGGTCTGATGCAAAGCCACGATGAACACAGCCCGCGGAACGTTTCGCGCGAGCGGAGCCACGCCGGAGCGCGCCTGGCGCGCCTCGACGCGGGCTGCGTCGCAGCCGTTTTCCCCATCGCCGGCGAGCCGCTGATCATCGGGCGCGATCCCGGAAACCAGATATTCCTGGGCGACACGCTTGCCAGCAAGCGGCACGCAGCGGTCTCGTTTCAGGGCCGGCGGCTGACCATCGCCGACCTGAACAGCCTCAACGGCACGTGGGTGAACGAGCGCCGGGTGAGGGCGCGGCCGCTCGCTCCCGGCGACGTGATCCGCATCGGCCGCAGCCTCTACATTTACCTGGTGGATGGCATGCCGCTGAAGCGCGCCGGCGGCCGCGCGGCCGGCTGGCTCCTCGGGCAGAGTCCGACCGGCGCCCTGGAACTGCCGGTCACCAGGATGCCGATCCTGATCGGGCGCGCGCCCGAGGCGGACGTCCGCGTCGCGGAACAGGGGATTTGCGATTTTCGGGTCCAGATCACCGCCGTCCCGGCCGGCGTGCAGGCGATCCAACTGGCGGCGGACCCGCCGGGGCGCTTCATCCTGGCCGACGGGGCGACATTGAAGGTCGGCGGCGTGGTCCTGTTGTACCGGGCCGGCAACGCTGCGCCGGAGCCGAAAGCCGCGCGTCGCGCGCCCGCGCGCCCCGCCGCGCGACCGGTCCCCGCGCCGAGCGAGCCTGCTTCGGCGGACTGGGTCCGTTTGCTCGAAGCCGAATCGCAGCGCTCGGACCGCGATGAACCTCGCGACACGATGGCCCCCGGCGCCTGGAAGTGCCGCATCACCGCCCGCAACGGCCCGCTGGCCGGAAAGACTTTCACGTTCCTCGGCAAGCGCATCACCATCGGGCGCGGCAAAAAGTCGAAAATCCACCTCCGCGATGAAGAGGTCTCCCGCTCTCACGCCTGCATCTGGCGGCACGAGGGCGATGTCGTCATCGAGGACTTGAAAAGCGGAAACGGAGTGTTCCTGAACGGCGTCGCCGTCCGGCGCGCTCCGCTGAAAGCCGGAGATGTCATCCGCATCGGCTCCACGGAATTCCTCGTTCACTTGTGATCGGAAAGGACCAGCATGCCGCCCAAACCGCTCGTGGACTTCAGCCTGATGGACCTGAACTGCGTCGAGGACGACATCTAGGGCATCCGGAAGTTCAACCAGCAGCGCTTCGAGATGGAGATGCTCTCGGGCATCATCAAATACGACCTGCCCGGCGGCTACGTCGTCGCCTTCCGCGACGCCTCGATGCAGGACTTCTGGGTCCGCGGCCACATCCCCGGCCGGCCGATCATGCCCGGCGTGCTCATCTGCGAATGCGCCGCCCAGTCGTGCAGCTATTTCTACGGCCGCGGCGCGAATCCCGACACGAAGGGCCGCTTCCTGGGCTTCGCCGGCCTCGACGCCGTGCGGTTCCGCGGCCAGGTGCTGCCGGGCGACCGCCTCATCATGGTCGCGAAAGTGCGCGGCGACATGAAAGCGCGCATCTGCTCGTTCGATTGCCAGGGCTTCGTCAAGGACCACATGGTCTTCGACGGCACGATCAACGGCGTCATCATCTGACGCCCGCCGCCTGACCTCCAACTGCGGACGATCAGCGCTTGTGAGGGATGCTGGCCAAAATGCCTGAGCGGCTCTTCACCATCTTCCAGGGCCCCGACGCCGGCCGGACGTTCGTGCTGGCCGACAGCCCGGTGACCCTCGGCCGCGACGAAGAGCGCGAGGTGGTGCTCCATGACGACCGCGCCTCGCGCCTCCATGCGCGGCTGCTGCCCGACGGCGACGGCGCCATCATCGTGGATTCGGGCAGCTCGAACGGCACCTTCGTCAACACCGTCCTGGTCAGTGAACGCCGGATCGTTCGGGGCGATATCGTGACCATCGGCGCGAACAGCTTCGTCTTCGGCCGCGAAATCCCCTCCGCGCGGCGATTGGATCAACTCATGCGGCTCGCCGAGCAGCGGGCCCTGGCGGCGCCCGGCGATCCGACGGACATCCTGCCTGAGTCGTTTTCCGCGCTCCAGTTGCACCCGGCGCGCGCGCACCTGGCGGAAATCGTCAACGCCGCCGCGGAAGCGGCGCAGGCGTCGGCGGATGCCCGCGGAATCCATCTCTCCGTCGAGATCGAACTCGAGCCGGACACCGCCGTCGTGGACCGGCAGCAGTGGTATCGCGCGCTCTCCGGACTGCTCGTGCATCTCCTGGAAACGTGGCCGCCGCGGCAAGAGCCGAACGCCGGCACGGCAGGCACCCTGGCGCTGCGGCTCGGGCCCGATGTTCCGCGCGGCGGATTCCAGGTGGAGTTGATCTGCATCGGCGTCGCCATTCCGCGCGAGCAGGCCCTCGTCCGCAGCCGCGCCGAGCCGGCGATCTTCGCGCGGCTGATCGCCGCCGCGCACGGCGGCGCGCTGGACCTGCTGCCGCCGGATTCGCCGGACACGCTCGTCAGGCTGCGAATGCCGTTCGCCCCGCCGGCCGAGCCGACGACGAGGATCCGCGCGCCGAGTCGTTGACCTTTGTGCACAAAGGATGTGAACGTGGGTGACCCGAGCCGGACGCCGGAGGCCTATGGCCGCGCCGAGCCGCTGCCTGAGGTCGCCGTGGAGGATCTTCTCGAAGCGATGGCCGTCCGCGGATTGGGCCCGACGACCCTGCGCCGGCTGCTCCACCACTTCGGCTCGTGGCCGCGCGCGCGGGAGGCCGGCCGCGAGGAACTCGGCGGACTGGGCCTCAAGCGCGAGACCATCCGCGCGCTCCGCGGGCGCGACGCACAGTACGATCCGAAAGAGGAACTGAAGAAGGCCGGCGATCTCGGCATCCGCATCCTGCCGTTCAACGCGCCGGAATTCCCCGGTTCGCTCCGCGACCAGGACGGGCTGCCGCTGCTGCTGTACGTGAAGGGCGAATTTCTCGATCGCGACGCGCTGGCCATCGGCGTGGTCGGCTCGCGGCGCGCGTCACTCTATGGCCGGATGCACGCCGAGCGGTTGGCGTTCGAGCTGGCGCAGGCGGAGTTCACGGTCGTCAGCGGCCTGGCGCAGGGCGTGGACGCCGCGGCGCACGAGGGCGCGCTCAAGGGGCGCGGGCGCACGATCGCGGTGCTCGGATGCGGGCTGGACCGGGTTTATCCGCCGGAGAACCGCGACCTGGCCGATCGCGTCGCCCGCAGCGGCGCGCTGGTCAGCGAACTGCCGCTCGGCTCGCCGCCCACCGCCGCGAACTTCCCGCCGCGCAACCGGATCATCGCCGCGCTCTCGCTCGGGATCCTCGTGGTCGAGGCCGCCCGGAACAGCGGCGCGCTCATCACCGCGCGGCTGGCGGGAGAAATGGGCAAGGAGGTCTTCGCCGTCCCCGGCGACATCGGCCGTCCGCAGACGCGCGGCCCGCACCGGCTGATCCGCGACGGCGCCAAGCTCGTCGAGACCGTGGACGACATCATCGAGGAGTTCGGCCCGCTGACGCAGCCGCTGAAGGTCCGCGAGGACGAGCGGCCGATCCCCGATCCGCGTGCCCTGATGCTCAACGAGGTCGAGCGCGCCGTCTACGATCTGCTCGACTCCACGCCCCGGGACATTGACGAGATCACCCGGGAATCGCACCTCTCCGCGGCGAACGTCGGCAGCACCCTCATGGTCCTCGAGCTGAAGCGCCTGGCCGTCCAGATGCCCGGCAAGCTCTACGTCCGCGCGGGAACACTGCAACGGTGATAGCTGCTTGCATGGCTGATCATGATATAATGTGGCGCTGATAGAAAGATGAGGCCATGGATAAACTCGCAGACCAATGGTTCGCGCAGGCTGATTATGACCTCGAGACGGCTGAATACATGCTGAAAGGCGAAAGGTATTTCTATGCGGTCTTCATGACGCACCTAGCTGTAGAGAAGGCACTTAAGGGTTTATGGCAGGCAAAACTTCAGGCGGCGCCTCCGAAGACGCACAATCTTTTGTACCTGATGGAGAAAATCGGAGTGCAGGCGCCGGCAGGCGTGGATCAGTTCCTGACGACACTGAATGACGTGAGCGTTCCGACTCGTTATCCCGATGATCTCCAGAAAATTCTGGCGGACTATTCCGGAGCGGCAGTCCGCGATATGCTGGCCAAGAGCCGAGAGGTATTATCATGGATCAAAACGCAGCGATAGAAGCGGTTCGGTTTTTCGGCGAACGCCTGACTCAGCAGGCAGTCCGAATCTCGCAACTTATTCTCTTCGGCTCGCACGCTCGCGGCGCGGCGAGCGAGGAGAGCGATGTGGACGTGCTGGTAGTCTCCGACGACTTCCGCGACAAGGACATCTTTGAACGCGCCCGGTTGATCGCCGGGCCGGAACGTGCGACCATCCGCCGATACCAGGTGCCGCTGGATGTCATCCTGATGACCCCGGAGGAATTCAACAGCGGCGCGTCGCTGCTGGCGCAGGCCGCACGAACCGGGATGGTTCTTCTTGCCGGGGCGAACGCGAGCGAAATCAGCACAGTTTCCCGGGGATAGACTCAAAGCACTGGCGCGATCGCGCGGGAGTCTCGCCGCTGCGCCCTCCATCAAACCGCCCCATGGCTCCAGAGCAGTTTCACCGGCTTGGAGCCGGGCCGCTTCTTGACGGAATGCGGGACGCCTTTCTGGGCGATGTAGGCGGTGCCGGGGCGGATCTCGAATTCCTCGTCGCCGACCTTCGCAGTGCCTTGGCCGGCGAGGACGTAGAAACCTTCCTGGTCGTCGTGCACGCCGGGCGTGCCGTAAACTTCCTGGTCGTAAAATGCGACGCCGATGCAGAAGCCCTTCGTCGCGCCCTGCTCGGCGCCGATCAACTGCCCGCCGCCGGGCTGCTTCTTCAAGAACTCGTCCTCATGCACGTGAATGGCCATCCGGCGACTCTCCTTTAGCATTCTACAAGTTGAACGCGTCTCTTACTCGGTCTCTCCGAAAACCTCTGCGCGGAAGGTCAGCACTTCGGTGTCCGGATCGCGCCACGCGTCGGCGGACAAGCCGGCCTTGTGGCTGCAGCAATGGCTGAGGAACTCCTCCTTGCTCCAGCCGGTCTCCATGGCGACTTGCGGCAGGAAGCACCCGGCCGCGGCGCCCCGGCGAATGTAGATGCCGTCCACACCCAGTTCGATGGCGAGCGGATTCGCGATACGCTGGAGCGGGCTGAGGACGCTGATCTCGATGTTCAGCCGGTCCAGCTCGTCCGGCGTAATCGGGTAGGACCAGAAGCGCGGGTCCTCGGTGGCCGAGGCGCGCGCGGTCTCATTGACGAGCTTCCAGAGCGGCTTGGCGCTGGTGAAGTGGCCCAGGCAGCCGCGGAGGTTCTCGCCGTTCTTGAGCGTGACGAAACAGCCCTGCTTGCCCTGGAGTTCGGGGTCGGCTTCATCGAGCTTCGGGAGAGGCTTTCCTTCGATGGCCGCGGCCACGCTCTGCCGCGCGATCTGGAGCAGCCGTTTCCGGGCGGTCTCGTTCACTGCGGGCCCTCCGCCTCGAACAGGTCGGTCCTGCGGCTGCGCAGTATGTCGTCCTGGACGCAGCTCAGGTCCAGCCGCGCCAGCAGCAGTTGCCGGACGCTCCGCCGGGCCTGCGCGGTGATCCAGCCGCGCGGGTCGGCGATCGTGCTGGGGACGTTCTGCTGCGGGCCGGCCGCGTTGGCGAAGAGGACGAACCGGCCGTTTTCGGCCGCCCGGCTGCGGATGTGGGCCTCGATGATGGGCCGCTTCCACATCTGTTTTCTGCCGAAGAGGTACGAGATGACGATGATCACTTCGGCCCGCCGCAGCGCCAGCCAGCGGGAGACTTCGGGGAACCGCAGGTCGTAGCAGATCTGCATGCCGACCGTGGTACCGCAGGCGGCCTTCACCGCGGGCGGCGCGCGTCCGGCCAGGTAATATTCCGCGTCCAGCCCGTAGAGGTGCGCCTTGTCGTAGCGCGCCGCGATGCGGCCGTCGGGGCCGATGAGCAGCGCGCTGTTCGACCAGCCCCGGTCGAGCGGCAGGTGCGTGCCGAGGACCACGGTCAGGCGCGACTTCCGCGCCAGGCCGCGCACTTCCTCGAGGGCCGCCTCGACGGCATCCGGATCGAAACCGGCCGAGGACTTGTGGAACGCCGGCGCGTAACCGGTGAGCGCACATTCCGGGAAGACGAGCAGGGCGACGCGGGCTCGCCGCGCCGCCTCCACGAACCGCGCGATCTCGCGGAGGTTGCGTCCCAGGTCGGCCGTCTGCGGCATCTGCGCGAGGCCGACCGCCAGCGTTTCCCGGCGCATGCACTCCTCCATGCAGCAAAGCCTGCAATTCCACCATCACTATCATAAAGACTATTCCAACAGTGTCAATAAAAAAACCGCGAAGTAGCGTGACGCTGCCGGCCGTTCGGCAACGTGCCGGCGAGCCGTCCGCTGCGAATCTTCGCATGAGTCGCTCCGAGCCGGCCTGTCAATGTGGCAGTCATTAACTGCCATCCTGCCAGCGAAAAGCGGGCGGAGGAATTGCCCGCCTTGTGCAAACCTTCAGAATGGCATATCACAACTGACAGTAATGACGCAGGTTATGACACTCCGATTAGCACACGTTCAGTTCGATGGACTTTACTCCAGTCCTGTGCGCAGCGGTATATAGTTTGCTGACGTGGAATCACGGATTATCGCAGCAGCCTGAGGAGAAGGAGCCGCACATGGTGGCGCGCGAGTTGTTTGTACGGCCGTACAGGGTCCTCGTCTCGGACGACGACGCGGGATGCCGAGAGACCGTGCGCGAAGCGCTCGCCGTGCAGGGATACGAGTTGTGCCTGGCCTCGTGCGGCCGCGAGGCGATCGAGGCCGTGCGAAGCCACTTCATCCACGTGATGATCGTGGACATGAATATGCCCGACATGAGCGGGCTCGATACGGTGAGCATGATCCGGCGGGAGATTTCCGTACGCGTGCCGAGCATCCTGATGTCGGCCGACGCGTCGCGCGAGTTGATGTCCGAGGCGCTGGCGGCGCACTTCGATTCGTTCATCGCAAAACCTTTCGACATCTCCGCGCTGCGCCACATCGTCGAAGAAGTCCTGCGGCGGCATTACGAGACGGATGATCTGTGATCGGAACGCGAGAGCGCCTTCTTTGGCGTTTTCGCGGCCGGAAAATCTTTTCTTTTTGAAAGGAGCAAGAAGGATGGCGACCAAACTGACGCCGATCGGCGACAAGGTGCTGGTGAAGCGGCTCGAGGCGGAGACGAAGACGCGAGGCGGGATCTTGATCCCCGACAGCGCCAAGGAAAAGCCCAAGCAGGGCAAGGTCATCGCGGTCGGTTCCGGCCGGCTGCTGAAGGACGGCAAGCTCGGCGCCTTTACCGTCAAGAAGAACGACCGGATCCTCTTCAGCTCGTATGCGGGCACGGAGGTCACGGTGGACGGAGAGGAATACATGCTCATGTCTGAGGACGACGTCCTCGCGGTCATCGAGTAGGGAGAAACTGATGTCAGCCAAGCAGATTGCACTGAACGAAGAGGCGCGCAACGCGCTGCGCCGCGGGGTGAAGCAGCTCGCCCGGACCGTCAAGTCCACGCTCGGCCCTGCCGGTCATAACGTGATACTGGAGAAGAGTTACGGCGCGCCGGACGTCACCAAGGACGGCGTGACCGTGGCCAAGGAAGTGGAGCTGAAGGACCGATACGAGAACATGGGCGCGCGGATGGCGCGCGAGGTGGCCTCGAAGACGAGCGACACCGCCGGCGACGGGACGACGACGGCCACGGTGCTGGCCGAGGCGATCTTCGACGAAGGGCTCAAGAACGTCGCCGCCGGCGCCAACCCGATGCACCTCAAGCGCGGGATTGACCGCGGCGTAGAAGCCGTGGTCGCCGAAATCCGGCGCATGGCCGTCAAGGTCAGTTCGGGCGAAGAGATCGCCCACGTCGGCCGCATCGCCGCCAACAACGATCCGGAAGTCGGCAAGATGATCGCCGAGGCGATGGACAAGGTCGGCAAGGACGGCGTCATCACCATCGAAGAGGGCAAGTCGCTGAAGACCGAGGTCACGGTCGTCGAGGGGATGCAGTTCGACAAGGGATACAGCTCGCCCTACTTCGTCACCGACCCGGCGAGGATGGAGTGCGTCCTCGAAGAGCCGTACATCCTGATCCACGAGAAGAAAATCTCCTCCGTGCAGGACATCGTGCCGGTCCTGGAGACCGTCGCGCGCGCCGGCAAACCGCTGCTGATCATTTCCGAGGAAGTGGATGGCGAAGCGCTCGCGACGCTGGTCGTGAACAAGCTCCGCGGCATCCTCTCCGTCTGCGCCGTCAAGGCGCCCGCCTTCGGCGACCGGCGCAAGGCCATGCTCGAGGATATCGCCACGCTCACCGGCGGCCAGGCCGTGTTCGAGGACCTGGGCATCAAGCTCGAGAACCTCCAGCTCAAGGACCTCGGCAGCGCCAAGAAGGTGCGCGTGGAGAAGGAGAAGACCACGATCATCGAGGGCGCCGGCTCGCAGAAGGATATCCGCAGCCGCATCGAGCAGCTCCGGCGCGAGATCGAGACGACCACCAGCGATTACGACCGCGAGAAACTGGACGAGCGGCTGGCCAAGCTCGCCGGCGGCGTGGCCGAAATCCGCGTCGGCGAGGCGACCGAAATCGCGATGAAGGCGAAGAAGTCGCGCATCGAGGACGCCCTGCATGCCACGCGCGCGGCGGTTGAAGAGGGCCTGGTGCCCGGCGGCGGCGTGGCGCTCGTCCGCACCCTCAAGGCGCTCGACAAGGTGAAGGCCTCCGGCGACGAGCGGACCGGCGTGGACATCGTCCGCCGCGCATTGAGCGCTCCGCTGCGCCAGATCGCCGAGAACGCCGGCTACGACGGCGCGGTCGTGCTGCAGAAGGTCATCGAATCGGAACACGATTTCGGCTTCGACGCGGAGAAGGGCGAATACGTGGACATGATGAAGGCCGGCATCATTGACCCGGCGAAAGTGGTCCGCAGCGCCCTCCAGAACGCGGCCAGCATCGCCACGCTTCTGCTCTCGACCGACGCGATCATCAGCGATCTGCCCAAAGAGGAAGAGGAAGAATAGCCCCGCGCGGCCGAGCGAAAAGGGATAACAGAAAAAAAGTTGACAAGCCCGCGGCCGTGAGATATCCTTCTTGTGGAAGTGAAGGAAGCAAGCGGGCCGGAAAAGAAGGCGTTGCAGTAGGCCTTGCTGGCTCCTCTCGACAGTAAACGTGCGGTAAGTGAAGGACGCAGGTCGCAAGTCGAGAAGAGTCGGCAAGGCCGTCGTTTTCTGCGCAGCCGTGGGGTCGAAAGAGCCTTGTCTCCTCGATATGCGGGCTTGAGAAAGGCTTTTCGGGCATGTGCAATTCCAGAGACGCTGCATCCGGCGACGTGATGCAACTGCTGAGCGACATCTGCCGGCAGGCGGGCCTCAAACTGACCCGCCAGCGGGTGGAGGTGCTCCGCGAACTCGCTCATTCCGGCGATGGGGCGACGGTGGACAAAATAGACTGCGGGCTCCAGGCGCGATTGCCCGCGCTCTCCCGTAAAACTGTCCGGCGGACTCTCGGCGATCTGGAACGCGTCGGGATCGTCCGCGAGATTGACAACCCCGCGCCGCGCCTCCGGCGTTCCAGCAAGCGCGGATGACCTGAACTAGCGGCGTTCCATTTCTTCCGAAAGTGGGGGAATACGATGCTGGGCGAGAAGATGGAGAAGGCGCTCAACGGGCAGGTCAACGCCGAACTGTACTCCGCCTACCTTTATCTCTCGATGGTCGCGAACTTCACCGCGCAGAACTGGATCGGCGCCGCGAAATGGATGCGGGTCCAGACCGCGGAAGAGGTCAAGCACGCGATGAAGATCTACGACTTCGTCCTCGAGTGCAACAGCAGGATCGTGCTGGAACCGATCGCGAAGCCGCAGACGCAGTGGCCCACGCTGCTGGCGGCATTCGAGGCGGCCTACGCGCACGAGCAGAAAGTCACCGGCCTGATCAACGGCCTGGTGGACGTGGCCCACGCCCAGAACGACCACGCGACGGCCAATTTTCTGCAATGGTTCGTGAACGAGCAGGTCGAGGAAGAGTCCAACGCGCTGACCATCGTGCAGCAACTCCGGCTGATCGGCGACTCGAAGGACGCGATGTTCATGCTCGACCGCGAACTCGGCAAGCGCGGCGAATAGGGCCGGGCGGCGATTAAGAAAAGGTCTCTCGCCAGGACGCAAAAAGCGCCAAGAACAGCATAATTATTCTCCGTTCTTTGCGTTCTTCGCGTCTTGGCGAGAGAATTTCTTTCCTTGAGTGAATGTCATTAAGCCTTGCGAGGGTTTTTGCGGGCCCGCTTCGGCGGGCCGGCCTTCGCAAGGTTTTTCTTTGCTCCGGCGGCCTGCGTGTTCATCTCGAGCATGAACTGGAACACGTGGTCGGACCAGCCCGGCAGGCCTTCGTGCGCGTGGTCGGGGTAAATCGCCAGTTCCTTCGGCGCGACGATCTTGTTGAACGCCGCGAACTGCGTCGAGGGCGGGCAGATCGTGTCCATGAGGCCGACCGCCATCAGCACCTTGCCGCGGATGCGCTTGGCCAGGTTCTGCAGGTCAATGTAGCCCAGGCGCGTGAAGATCTCGTCCTCGCTCTCATGGCGCGGATCGAAGGAGCGGAAGAACCACCGCAGTTCCTCGTATGCGTTGAGCGCCAGGTCCATCTCCCAGACGCGGCGATAGTCGCACAGGAACGGATAGGCCGGCGCCGCGCGGTTGATCCGCGGCTCCAGCGCCGCGCAGGCCAGCGTCAGCCCGCCGCCCTGCGAGCCGCCGGTCGCGCCGACGCGCGCCGGGTCCACCTCCGGCATGTCCATGACGATTCGCGCCAGCTCGGCCGTGTCGAGGAAAATGCTCCGGAACAGCAGGTTCTCCGGCGAGTCGTCCAGCCCGCGAATGATGTGCCCGCGCAGCGTCGTCCCTTTGACCATGCCGTGGTCTTCCGAGCGTCCGCCCTGGCCGCGGCAGTCGAGCGCCGCCACGGAAAAGCCCGCCGCCACATAGCCCAGCTTCTGCGTCCAGTCCTCGCTGTGGCCGGAGTAGCCGTGGAACAGCAGCACCGCCGGATGCGGCGCGGGCGCCCGGCGCGGACGCAGGTACTTGGCATAGATGCGCGCGCCGCGGACGCCGGTGAAGGTCAGGTCGAAGCACTCGGCGAACGGCGCCTGGAACTCCGCCGGCGTCAGGGTGACTTTCGGGTCCACCGCGCGCATCTCGGCCAGCGCGTCCTCCCAGAACCGGTCGAAATCCTTCGGGCGCGGATTGATTCCGCGGTACGTCTTCAGCTTTTCGAGCGGCATGTCCACGATAGGCATCGGATAGCTCCTCGGCGCACCGGGCCTCAGCCCTGCGCCAGTCGAACCAGGTAATAGGCCAGCGCGGAGACTCCCGCCGCGCAGGGAACGGTCAGGACCCACGCCCAGACGATGCGCCCGGCGACGCCCCAGCGCACTGCGCTCAACCGCTTGAGCGAGCCGATGCCCATGATCCCGCCGGTGATCGTATGAGTGGTGCTCACCGGGATGCCGAAGGCCGAGGCGGTGAACAGCGTGGCCGCCGCGGCGGTCTCGGCGCAGAACCCGTCCACCGGCTTGAGCTTGGTCACCCGCTGGCCCATCGTCTTCACCACGCGCCAGCCGCCCAGCATCGTTCCCAGGGCGATGGCCGCGTGGCAGGATAGCACGATCCACAGCGGAATGTGAAACGTGGCGCCCAGCAGCCCCGCGCTGAAGAGAAGGCTGGCGATGATGCCCATGGTCTTCTGCGCGTCGTTTCCGCCGTGGCCCAGGCTGTACAGCGCGGCGGACACCAATTGCCCTTTTCGAAAGACATAGTCCACTTTCGCCGGAGCGCTCCGGGCGGCCAGACGATAAACGATGACGCCCATCAGGAACCCGAGCACGAGGCCGATGACCGGCGAGACGAAGATGAAGACGACCGTCTTGAGGATGCCGCCCCACAGCAGCGAGCCGGTCCCCGCCTTCACAAGCGCGGCGCCGATCATTCCGCCCATCAGCGCGTGAGAAGAGCTGGTCGGCAGGCCGAAATACCAGGTGAAGACATCCCAGGTGCAGGCGCCCACCAGCGTCCCGAAGATGACGCCGTTGTCCACGATCGTGATGTCAATGATCCCCTTGCCGATGGTGTTCGCCACATGAAGCCCGAAGAAAAGGAAGGCGACGAAGTTGAAGAAAGCCGCCCAGAGGACGGCGTAGCGGGGCGAGAGCACCCGCGTGGAAACGACCGTGGCGACGGAGTTCGCGGAGTCGTGAAATCCGTTCAGAAAATCGAAAACCAGAGCCAGCGCGACGAGCAGAACAATGGTGACTGTCATGACTCAGGCATGTTTGACAAAGATGGACTCGACCACGTGGGCGACGTCTTCGCAAATATCGAGGACCGTTTCCGCGTCCTCGTAGATCTCTTTCCGTTTGATCACCATGATGGGGTCCTTCTCGGTTTCAAAGAGTTGCGCGAGCACGATATCTCTCATCGTATCGCCGACATTCTCGAGGCGGTGGATCTCCACGTACGACGGCAGGATCGCCTTGGCGTTCTTCATGTTGCGCAGCCCCTTGACCGTAAGCGACACGGCGCGGACGGAATCCTCGATCACCGAGGCGAACTCCACCAGGCTCTTGTCCACGCCGGTCAGCTTGTAGACGGACAGCCGCCGGACAATCGTGTACAGCATGTCGGTGATGTCATCCAGTTCCTTCGTCAAGGCGTAGATATCCTCGCGGTCGAACGGCGTGACGAAGGTCCGGTTCAGCCGGTCTATGATCGCGTGCGCGGCCTCGTCGCCCCGATGCTCGATATCCCGCATCTTCGACAAGTCGTCCACGGTCAGTTCGCCTTTCGCGACCACTTCCTTGAAGAAGATCGCCGCCGCAACGGCGTAGTCCGCTTGCTCCTCCAGCAGGTCGAAGAACTTGAATTCCTGGGGGAAAAATCTGAAAAGCATCCGGCTCTCCTTACGTTCTTCAGGATTCGCCCGAGCGGGAACGCGCATCTCCGGCGGCCGCCGCCGCGGGGGTCCACCGGCGGCCATAAGTCTAACCGTCGCTCAACCGTAATGTCAATCTAACGCAGCCCTAATACGCGCGTTCTTGACAGGCGCTCGCGATGCCCCTAGAATCCGTTCCTGTCGGCGGCTTTCATCGAAGCTGAACACGAGAGGAGGCGCCATGCGCTCGGTGGTCACCGGCGGAGCCGGGTTCCTCGGGTCGCACCTGTGCGATGCGCTGCTCGAGCGCGGCGACGAGGTCATCTGCCTCGACAACCTCATCACCGGCAGCTCGGACAACGTCGCGCACCTGCTCGGCAACCGCAAGTTCCGGTTCATCCATCACGACGTGACGGAGTACATCTTCATTGACGGGCCGGTGGACAACGTGCTCCACTTCGCCTCGCCCGCCAGCCCGATTGATTACCTGAAGCTGCCGATCCAGACGCTCAAGGTCGGCTCGCTCGGCACGCACAAGGCGCTCGGGCTCGCCAAAGCCAAAGGGGCGCGGTTCCTGCTGGCGAGCACCTCCGAGGTCTACGGCGACCCGCAGGTCCATCCGCAGCCGGAGACGTATTGGGGGCACGTCAACCCGATCGGCTACCGCGGCGTGTACGACGAGGCGAAGCGCTTCGCCGAGTCGCTCGCGATGGCCTATCACCGCGCGCACGGCGTCCGCACGCGCATCGTCCGCATCTTCAACACCTACGGCGCGCGCATGCGCCTGAACGACGGCCGCGCGCTGCCGAATTTCATCTGCCAGGCGCTCCGCGGCGAGGACCTCACCGTCTTCGGCGACGGCTCGCAGACGCGCTCGTTCACCTACGTCGCCGACACGCTCTCGGGCATCCTCAAGCTGCTGGACTCGGACGAGGCCGAGCCGGTCAACATCGGCAACCCGCAGGAGATCAGCATCGCGGAGTTCGCCCGCCTGCTCGTCGAGGTCACCGGCAGCCGGAGCCGCATCGTCACGCAGCCGTTCCCGCCGGAGTTCAAGGACGACCCGAAGGTGCGCCAGCCGGATATCTCGAAGGCGCGCAAGCTCCTCGGCTGGGAGCCGCGCTACGCGATCCGCGACGGCCTCGTCCCGACGCTGGAGTACTTCAGGAAACGGATGGAGGGGTAATGCGCATCGTCGCAGGCACGGCGCGCGGCACGCGGCTCGACTGCCCGCGCGGCGAAAAAGTCCGCCCCACGCCCGAGATGGCGCGCCAGGCGATTTTCAACATCCTCCGCGACGACGTGCTGGGGGCCACGGTGCTCGATCTCTTCGCCGGAGTCGGCACCGTCGGGATCGAGGCGCTGAGCCGCGGCGCGGCGTGGTGCGTCTTCGTCGAGCGCTCCAACGCGCACAAGCTGTACCTGGAGCGCAACCTGGAGCATTGCCGCGTGGCCGACCGCGCCGACGTGCTGGTGCGGGATGTTTTCCGGTGCGCGGACGTCCTGGCCAAGCTCGGCCGCCCGGCCGACATCGCCTTCGTGGGTCCGCCGTTTCCGCTGCTGCAGGACCCATCCGGCCGGGCCGCGCTCATGGCGCTCCTCGACGAATTCGCGGAGCGGCGGCTGCTCAAGCCCGGCTGCGTCGTCATCCTCCAGCACGACCTGCGCGACCCGATCCCCGAATCCACCTCTCACCTGCGCGCCGCCGGCCGGCGTTCTTACGGCAGGAACGTCTTCACGCTCTACGAAGCGGTCTGAATCGCCGCCGCCGGCGCGCCGGAGCGCGCTTGAAACCGTTCACGGAATGAACTTTTGCGACGGCTTGATCGCCCGCAGCGTCGCCACGAGCAGGTTGACGCCGTTGTCCAGGTCCTTGAGCGAGCAGACCTCGACGGGCGTGTGCATGTAGCGGTTCGGGATGCTCATCAGCGCGGCGGCGACGCCGGCGCGGTTGATCTGGATGGCGTTGGCGTCGGTCCCGGTGGAGCCCGGCTCGGCCTGCATCTGGAACGGGATGCGCTCGGCTTTGGCGGCCTTCTCCATGAGCGCGCCGAGCACCGGGTTGATGTTCGCCCCGCGATGGAGGATCGGCCCCTTGCCCAGCGACACCTCGCCGACGACTTTCTTGTCCACCTCGGGATGGTCGCTGGCGAATCCGACGTCCACCGCGATGCCCGCGTGCGGGTCAATGCCGAACGCCGCCGTGCGCGCGCCGCGCAGGCCGATTTCCTCCTGCACCGAACTCACGCCGTAGACGCCGCAACCGAGCTTCAGGTTCCGGATTCGGCGCATGGTCTCGACCACCGTCCACGCCCCGACGCGGTCGTCGAACCCTCGCCCGCTGATCAACTGGTTGCGCAGCTCGAAGAACCGCCGCGCGAGCGTGATCGGATCGGCGATGGCTACCGCCGACAGCGCGTCCTTCCGGTCTTTCGCGCCGATGTCAATCCAGTATTCCTTGATCTTCATCGGCTTGCCGCGCTCGTCCGCCTCCATCAGGTGCACGGCTTTCTTGCCGATGACGCCGTCCACGCGGCCGCGGGGGTCATGGATCTCGACGCGCTGCCCGGCCAGGATGGACGGGTCAATGCCGCCGATAGACGCAAAGAAGAGGTAGCCCTTGTCGTCAATGTGCGTGATCATCAGCCCGATCTCGTCGCAATGGCCGGACAGCATCACGCGCAGCGGCGCGTCCGGGTTCTTGACGGCGATCACGTTGCCGTGCACGTCGGTGCGCACCTCGTCCGCCACTTCTTTGAGGCGGTCGCGGACCAGTTTCTGGGCGGGCTGCTCGAATCCGGACGGGCTGGGCGTCTCGACCAGCTTCTTCAGAAAGTCCAGCGCAGAGCGTTCCATGGGATGCGCCTCCTTTGAGTGGAAAATGGGCCTGACCTCGCCAGTCTATCCGCCCCGCGCTCAGGAAATCAAGCCCCGCGCGCGCGAACGCCGCGTGCCCGAATGGAACCGGCGCCTTCTTGCGTCGCGGGCGGTGCGCGCGTTACACTGCATGGGAACCATGGACAAACCGTTCGAGATCCTGGAGCACACCGCCGATGTCGGCATCCGCGCCTTCGGGCGCACGCTGCCGGAGCTGTACGAGAACGCCGCGCGCGGGATGCTGGAGGTGCTCCTCGATCCGGCTTCGGTGCGGCCGGTCGAGGAAGAGACCGTCGTCGTCACCGGCACGGATGCGGTGGACCTGCTGGTCGTGTGGCTGCACGAAATACTTCTGCGCACGGACGCGCGGAAGCGGGCCTTCGCGCAGGTGCGCGTGAGTGAGGTCGCCGAATGGCGCCTGGTGGCCACGCTCAGCGGCGAAGCGCTCGACCGCTCGCGGCATGAGCTGCGCGCGGAGATCAAGGGCGTGCCGTACTATGGCGCGCGCGTCGCCAGAACCGCGTCCGCCTGGGTCGCTGAAGTTTATTTCGATATTTAGCTTCTGTCGCGAAGAGCGTTCGTAGTGGCGCCGTCGGGCGCTACTTGTATGCCCTTACGGGCACACTACGAGCAGGGGAGGCCGCCATGGCGAACGAGTGGAACGGGCCGCTGGAGCGGATGGATCCGTGGCGCGTGCGCATCCCGCGCGAGTACAAGGCGGGCATGCGGACCGACGGCATCATCTTCGCCGACGAGCGCCTCGTCGAGTCCATCCGCAAGGACCAGGCCGCCGAGCAGGTGGCGAACGTCGCCTTCCTGCCGGGGATCCAGGCGGCCTCGATGGCGATGCCGGACATCCACTGGGGCTACGGTTTTCCCATCGGCGGCGTCGCCGCGACCGACCCGGCCGAAGGCGGCGTGATCTCGCCGGGCGGAGTCGGCTATGACATCAACTGCGGCGTGCGCGCGCTACGGACGAACTTGGACGAGAAGACGGTGGCCGGCCGCGTGCAGGCGCTCGTCGGCGCGATGTTCCGCGACATTCCCACCGGCGTCGGCGCCACCGGCGCGATCCGGTTCACCGATGCCGAGGAGCGCCACATCGTCGCCGAGGGCTGCGCCTGGATCGTGCGCAGAGGCCTCGGCCGGCCCGAGGACCTGGAGCACACCGAGAGCGGCGGCTGCATCGAGGGCGCCGATCCGGACGCCGTCAGCCCGCGCGCGTACGAGCGCGGCCGCGGCCAAGTCGGCACGCTCGGCTCCGGAAACCACTTCATCGAAGTGCAGGTGGTGGACGAGATCTATGACGCCGAAGCCGCGAGCGTCTTCGGCCTGGCCGCCGGCGGGGTCACCGTCATGATCCATTCCGGCAGCCGCGGGTTCGGGTACGAGATCTGCGATAACTATGTGCACTCGCTCCAGGGCGCGCCGGGGAAATACGGCATTGAACTCCCGGACCGGCAGCTCGTCTGCGCGCCGGTGAACTCCAACGAGGGCCGGCGCTACCTCGGCGCCATGCGCTGCGCCGCCAACTACGCCTGGGCCAACCGCCAGGTGCTCATGCACCTCACGCGCCAGGTCTTCGAGCACTTCTTCAAGATGAGCCCGCGCGACCTGGGCATGGACCTCATCTACGACGTCGCGCACAACATCGCCAAGCTGGAGCGCCACAAAGTCGGCGGCGCCGAGCGTACGCTCTGCGTCCATCGCAAGGGCGCCACCCGCGCGTTTCCGCCGGGCCATCCGGAAGTGCCGGAGGTCTATCGCGCCATCGGCCAGCCGGTCATCATCCCCGGCGACATGGGCAGGTATTCCTTCCTGCTCGTCGGGCAGCCGCGCGCGATGGAGGAGACCTTCGGCTCGGCCTGCCACGGCGCCGGCCGGCTGCTCTCGCGGACCGCCGCCGTCCGCTCCGCGCAGGGCCGCTCGATCCGCAAGGAACTCGAACAGAAGGGCATCTTCGCCCTCTCGCACGACCGCCGAGGGCTTGACGAGGAGCAGCCGGCAGCTTACAAAGATGTGGCCGTGGTGGTGGACGTCGTCCACGGCGCGGGCCTGGCTAAAAAAGTCTGCCGCATGCGGCCGCTCGGCGTGATTAAAGGATAAGCTCCGTCAACGCAATCGTCCTTCAGAAGGAAAACAAAATGTCGAACATTGACTACGGCCTCCTGCGCAAGTACACCGGCATCAGCGTCACCGCCGAGCAACTCCTCAGCCGGCCGGAGAAGGAAACCTATTTCAACCTCAGCCTGAAAATCAGCCCGGACCAGGTCATCCAGGCGGATTCGTACGTCGTGTACTTCAACACCGTGCGCGGCCCGGCGAAGGGCGGCATCCGCATGGCGCCTGATGTGACGCTCGACGAGACGCGCGACCTGGCCGAGCGCATGCTCTGGAAGACCGCCCTCGCGCGCATCCCCTTCGGCGGCGGCAAGACCGGCATCGCCATTGACCCGAAGAAGCTCAGCCGGTTCGAGAAGACCGCCGTCATCAAGGAATACGTGCACGTCATGAATCTCGACCTGCGCTACGGCGTCTATGTCCCGGCGCCGGACATGGGCACCGACGCGACGGACATGGCGGTGATCTTCGGCGAGCTGCACATCCCCGAGTGCGTCACCGGCAAGCCGCCGCGCGTCGGCGGGCTGCCCGGCCGCCGCGAAGCCACCGGCCGCGGCGTCAGCCACGCCGCGCTGCTGATGCTGGAGGACACCCTGAAGAAGAGCCCCAAGGGCGCCACCGCCGCGGTGCAGGGCTTCGGCAACGTCGGCAGCTACGCCGCCCTCTTCCTGCACGAGGCCGGCGTCAAGGTCGTCGCCGTGAGTGACCTGACCGGCGGCCGGTGCAATCCGAAAGGGCTCGACATCCCCGCGCTCTTCGCCTACGCCGCGCAGCACGGCTCGCTCGACGGCGCGCCGGGCAAGCACATCTCCAACGACGAACTGCTCCTGGCCAAGGTGGACATCCTGGCGCCGTGCGCCCGCGAGAACCAGATCACCCGCGACAACGCCCGCAAGATCCGCGCCGCCGCCGTGGTCGAAGGCGCCAACGGGCCGACCACCGCCGAGGCCGATGTCATCCTCAACGAGCGCAGGATTCCGGTGGCGCCCGACATCCTCGCCAACAGCGGCGGCGTGATCGCCTCGTACGTCGAGTGGCGCCAGGCCAAGAGCGGCTCGATCACCGACAAGGACGAGACGTTCGAGGTCGTCGAGGACCGGATCGGGATCGCCTTCGAGGACATGCGGCGGGTCGCCGCGGACAAGAAGGTGCCGTTCCGCACGGCCTGCCAGATTTCGGCGGCCGAGGAACTCGTCGCCTCCTTGAAAGATCGCGACTGGATTTGAAAAGGGAACCCACGATGAACAGGGCGATTGGGCTGATTGCGGCGGCGGCGTTGGCGCTCGGCTTCTGCGGATGCGGGAAGAAGGAAGCAGCCCACACGGCGGCCGAGCGCGCGGAGACCGGGCCGGCCATTCTCATCGGCTGCGTTGCGCCGAAGACCGGCGAGGCGGCGACTTTCGGCATCTCCTGCGAGAACGGCGTCCGGCTGGCGATCGAGCAGGCGAACTCCGCGGGCGGGCTGTTCGGCCGTCCGCTCGAACTGATCGTCGAGGACGACAAGGGCGATCCGGTGGCCGGCAAGATCGCGTTCTCGCGCCTCATCGAGCGTGAGCGCGTCTGCGCAGTGGTCGGCGCGGTGATGAGCAAGGTCTCGCTCGCCGGCGCCGAGGTCGCCGAGGCCTCGCGCACGCCGATGATCTCCAGTTCCTCGACCAGCCAGTTCGTGACGCTGGGCAAGCGCTATGTCTTCCGCGCCTGCTTCACCGACCCGTTCCAGGGCTACGCCGACGCGCACATCGCCTGGGACACGCTGAAGGCCCGCCGCGCCGCGGTCCTCTACGACTCCGCGAACGATTACAACAAGGGCCTGGCCGAAATTTTCAAGAAGGTCTTCACCGAACTCGGCGGCGAGGTCGTCGCGTACGAGAGCTACCCGGAGCGCAGCAACGACTTCAAGCCGCAGCTCACGAAGATCCTGCCCGCCGCGCCGGATGTGCTGTTCCTGCCGAACTACTACAACGACGTGGCGCTGCAAGTCAGCCAGGCGCGCGAGATCGGCCTCAAGGCGGCGTTCCTCGGCGGCGACGGATGGGACTCGCCCGAGCTGCTCAAGGTCGCCGCGGCGGAGGGCGGGTATTTCTCGAACCACTTCTCGCGCGAGTCCGATTCGCCTCTTGTGAAGGCGTTCGTCGCCGCGTATCGGCAGCGCTTCGGCGCCGATCCCGACGCGCTGGCCTCGCTCGGCTACGAGGCGACGGAGATCCTCCTCGACGCCATCCGCCGCGCGGGCAGCGACGACCGCAAAGATATCCGCGACGCGCTCGAGAAGACCGACCTCGACACCATCACCAGCCGCATCACCTTCGACAAGAACCACAACCCCATCAAGCCGGCTGCGATCCTGGAGATCGAGAAAGGACGCCAGGTGTTCAAGGGCTGGGTGAAGCCATGAGGAAAGCGTGCACTCGGGAGCAGGTGCGCGAGCTGGATCGGCGGGCGATGGACGAATACGGGATGCCGGGCGTGGTCCTGATGGAGAACGCCGGCCGCGGCGCGGCGGAGGTCGCGGTCGAGATGCTCGGTAATCCGGCGAACAGGCGCGTCGTGATTTTCTGCGGCAAGGGGAACAACGGCGGAGACGGATTCGTCGTCGGCCGCCACCTGCATAACCGCGGCGCGAAGGTGGAGTTCGTCCTGGCGTGCCCGCCGGAGGAAATTGATCCCTGGACCGACGCCGGGATCAACCTCCAGATCGCGCAGAAAATGGGGCTTCACCTGCACGTCGCCGCGGCGGAAGACGGGCGTTTCGAAGCCGCCGGTCTCGAGCGGTCCGCCGACTTGATCGTGGACGCGCTGCTGGGCACGGGGTTGACCGGCGACGTGCGCGAGCCGTATCTTTCCCTCATCCGCCTCATCAACGCCGCCGACAAGCCGGTCCTGGCGATAGACATCCCGAGCGGCCTCGACTGCGACGCCGGCCGAATCCTCCGCGCCGCCGTCCGCGCCACGCGCACCGCCACCTTCGTCCTCCCGAAGCTCGGCTTCACCCTAGCCGAAGGCCCCGCGCAGACTGGCCAGGTCACCGTCGTGGACATCGGCGTCCCGAAGGAACTCGGGGAAAGTATCGAGTAGACTGACGAAAGTCCTGAGCGGGAAACAGCGGCTTGACACTCGACGCGATGGGCCATACAATCGCAATTGCAAATGAATGCGGGGAAATGGAGCGAAAATCATGCATAAGCAACTCACGGCGATCATGGAGCGTGAAGGAGACGGCTACGTAGCGCTCTGTCCCGAACTGGATGTCGCAAGCCAGGGCGGGACGATTGAAGAAGCGCGCGAGAATCTCCGCGAGGCGCTCGAACTCTTCTTCGAAACAGCCTCACCGGCAGAAATCCGAGACCGGCTTCACGAGGAAGTGTACGTAACGCGCCTGGAGATCGTCGTTGGGTAAATTGCGCGTTCTTTCCGGCAAGCAGGTTTGCGCCATACTGGCGCAGTACGGCTTTGTCGAGACCCGGCGACGCGGAAGCCATGTGGTGATGCAGCGGCGCTTGCCCGACACAACGGTTACGGTGCCTGTGCCGGATCACCCGGAAATCCGCGTCGGAACTCTGCACGCCATCATCCGTCAGTCCGGCGTGTCGCGAAGCGAATTCGAATCATAGTCGTGGACATCGGCGTCCCGAAGGAACTCGTGGAAAGCATCGAGTAGCGAACACAACTCACGCACCCGAACCCCGCAGCTTGACACTCGCCACGAGGAGACTTACAATCGCCGCTAAAGGTAAATAGAGGGAAATGGAGCCCGCCGATGCTCAGCAAATACCTTGAAGCTGCGATGCGAAACGCGCGATACGAGATACTTACCGATGACGGGAGTTACTACGGCGAAATCTCGAAATGCCGCGGCGTGTACGCCAACGCCCGGACGTTGGAAGATTGCCGCGCCGCGCTGGCCGAAGTGCTCGAGGACTGGCTGCTTTTCAGAATTCACAGGCACCTGCCGCTGCCGAAGATTGACGGGATCGGCTTGAGGGTGAAGAAGGAAAAGGCGGCCTGATGCCGCAGTTCGGCCCCATCTCGCGGCGCGACCTGGTTCGCTGCTTGCGCAAAGCGGGCTTCGACGGCCCCTACGCGGGCGGCAGACACGCCTTCATGCTCAAAAGCGGCCTGGCTCTGACCATTCCGAACCCGCATCAGAAAGATATCGGCAGGGAACTCCTAGCGCGCATTCTCCGTCAAGCGCGTCTGTCAAGAAGCGAGTGGGAGGCCCTCTAACTCCTGCATAGGCATTTCACGATGATGCTTGAGCGCGAACGCGAAGGCTGCGTGGCGCGCTGTCCGGAGTTGGATGTCGCGAGCCAGGGAAGGACGGTTGAAAAAGCGCGCCGCCTGGCGACGGCGCGGGTGATGCCGATGACGATATGAGAAAGGCCTCCCCAAATGGGTGTTAATGTTGCGCTACAGAACGAGGACGGCGGCCAGATTGCAATGGTCCTGGACCCAAAGAGTGCGCTAAGTCAGGCCCTAAGGTTGGCTGAGGATCAAGCTTCGCAATTCCCATGGGCAAGCACGATTGACTTGTATGGCGACACGGTCTTCAATCGCATTCAGGCAGAAAAATTGCTAAAGGAGTGGGCACTCCTTATTGAGAGCTTCTCGGCCGACTCCCGAACGTTGGCACATCTCAAGCAGATCGACGAGCTTATTCGACAATGTGCCTACGAAATTCATCTCTACGTGAAGTTTATCGGCGACTGATGATGTGTGACTCGATAGGCAACATCCGAACAGCGCAGTTATAACCTAGTATCTCCGCGCCATGCCTCGTCATTTCGTCAAAGCCGACCCGCCTGCTACGCGATCTCGATGATGCCCTGGTCGCCGACGACGAAGCGGTGCGTGCGCGGCTTGTCGCGGGCGCGGATCAGTTGCGAGTCGCACCCGAGCAGGCTGCCCTCGATGCGCACGCCGATGTTCTCGATGCGGCAGTTCGCCAGCACGATGCTGAATTCCACCTCGCTGTGGGTGACCCGGCAGTCGTGGTAGATCGAGGTGTACGGGCCGATGTACGAGTTCTCGATGACCGTGTTCTCGCCGATGATGGCCGGGCCGCGGATATTGCTCCCGATGATGCGCGCGCCGCGCTGCAGGACTACGCGGCCCACGACCTGCGAGTCGCCCTCGATCCGCACACCTTCCTCCTGCGCCGGTTCCACGTGATCGAGCACCAGCCGGTTCGCCTCGAGCAGGTCGTCCGGCAGGCCGGTGTCCTTCCACCAGCCGGTGATCTCGCTGAACGTCACGCGCTTGCCGTGCTTGATGAGGTAATCGTGCGCGTCGCTGATCTCCAGCTCGCCGCGCGCGCTCGGCTTGATGTTGTGGACCGCCTCGAAAACCGACTCGTCGTAGAAGTAGATGCCCGTGACGGCGAACTGGCTCTTCGGCGCCTTCGGCTTCTCCTGGATGGAGACGATGCGGTCGCCGGCGATCTCCGGCACGCCGAAACGCTCCGGATCGCGCACGCGCGCGAGCGCCAGGTGGCAGTTGGACTTGCGCGCGAGGAACTCGTCGCGGAAGCGCTCGATGCCGCCGACGACCATGTTGTCGCCGAGGTAGAAGACGAACGGCTCGCGGCCGATGAAGGGCTGCCCGATCTTCACGCAGTGCGCCAGGCCGAGCGGCGCCGTCTGCGGGATGTACGTGATCTTCAGGCCCCAGCGCTCGCCGGAGCCGAGCGCTTCCTGCACTTCGTTGCTGTCGGCGTTGACGATGATGCCCGCCTCGCGGATGCCGGCGGCGGCGACGTATTCGAGCGCGTAGTGAAGGATCGGCTTGTTGGCGATCGGGATGAGGTGCTTGTTGCGCGTGTGCGTGATCGGGCGCAGGCGCGTGCCTTTGCCGCCGGCGGCGATGAGCGCTTTCATTCAGGTTTTCCTTTCGGCGATGTAAGTGAGTAGTTCGCGGAAGAGGGACTGCTGCTCCACCGGCAGCGCGTCGAGCGCGCGCTGGGCCTGGAGGATCAGCCGGTCGGCCATCTCCTGCGCGAACGCGATGGACCCGCACCGGCCGTACAGGCCGAGGACCGCGGCGACGTCGGAGTCGGTTTTCTCCTCGCGCGGCTTTCGCATGATCTTCAGCAGGCGCTCGGCCTCGGCCGGCGAGGAGTGCGCCAGCGCGTGCGCGTAGAGGATGCTGGCCTTGCCCTCGCGGATGTCGGAGCCGCTCACGCCGCCGCGCCCCTTGCCGGCAGTCAGGTCGAGGATGTCGTCGCGGATCTGGAACGCCGGGCCGAGGCTTTCGCCGAGCCGGCGCAGGCACTCGAGCGTCGCCTCCGGCGCGCCGGCGATGATCGCTCCGCCGACCATGCCGAGCACCAGGTAATGGCCGGTCTTCAGCGTGACCATGCGCAGGTAGTCCTCGATCGTGAAGCGCTCGTCGCAGCGGGAATTGATATCGAGCGCCTGCCCGGCGATGGTCCGTTCGTAAGTCGCCAGGAACAGGTCCACCAGCCGCGCGCGCGCCTCGCCGGGCACGGGCGAAAGGATCACCGCGCGCAGCGAGCGCGCGAACAGGTAATCGCCGATGTTGATCGCGTTCGCCAGACCGAACCGCTTCCAGACCGTCGGCTGGTTCCGCCGGACCGTGTCGCCGTCCTCGATGTCGTCGTGGACCAGGAGCATGTTGTGGAGCAGCTCGACCGCCGCGGCGAAATGGAGCGCCTTCTCCGAGTCGCCGCCGAGCGCCTCGGCGGTCAGCAGGCAGAGGGCGGAGCGGATGCGTTTGCCGCCGGTCTCCAGGTGGTACCAGGCCGGCCCGCCGAGGAAGGCGGACTCATCGCCGTCGCGCGGGACGAGTTCCTGCAGGATCGGGCCGATGCGCCTGGCGTGGCGCGCCAGTTCGGTTGCGACGCGTGACGCACTCATTTCACTCTCGGAACCGAGGAATCCGGAACGTGGATAAATGAAATGTAAAGAGGCGCGGGACGGGTGTCAAGCGGAACTCGACGCAGCCGCTTCAGGCGGCTCATGCGTCAACGTATTCGCAGACCGAGGATGGTTCAGGAACAGGCAGGCCGTCCGCCTTGAGTCCCTCGAGGTGAAACCGGATCGCCTTCCTGATTTCCCTTTCGGCGATGGCAATGGTGCGACCGGTCGCCACGCAGCCGGGCAGATCGGGCACGTAAGCGGAGTAATTGCCGGCCGCCTTTTCGATGACTGTCGCGTAACGCACTATCGGTCTCCTTTAAACTGAGCTTGTTTCACGATGCTGTGCTGAGTGCCCAAGGCAAGGTCGTCGGAAAGTTTTCCGGCGACCTGACACGGCCGGGCTTCGCGGGATGCTTGTACTGACGATGGCTGCCGCGTGTCGCGACGAGATACCATCCATCTTTTGTCAACAACCGCAGCATTTCTCTGACTTTCATGCCGCGAGCATCCGTTTACTCGTCTCCTTTAGCGCTTCGGTGCGCCGGACGCACGGCCAATCGGCGGCTCGGCCCGCCGGGACCTGGCGGCGGCGGGCCATCAGGGCGTCGGATTCTTCGGGGCCGCGGCGGCTTTCGGGCTTTCGGCCGCCGCCTGCGCCTCCAGCGAGGCGGGCGCCGGGCGTTTCACCTCGCCGTCATCGGCCATGGCGGTCACGGCGGGCGTGGCGCTTACCGCCGGCGTGGCACTCACCGCCGGCGCGGGACTCACCGCGGTTGTGGCGCCGGTGACGGTCGGAGCGTGCAGCAGCACTTTCTCGCCCGCTTCCAGTCCGCCGGTGATCTCGACATAGTCGGCGTTGGACAGGCCGGTCTTCACGACGCGCGGCTCGACGCCGCCTTTGCCGGCGACGTAGCAGACCTGCCGGCCGTCCACGGTCGCGACGGCCTGGACCGGCGCGGCGACGACGTCGGTCAGCTTCGCGATCAGTATCTCCACCTGCGCGGACATGCCCGGCTTCAGATCGGCGGGCGGGTCGTCCATGGCGACGATGACGTTGAAGTCCTTCGGGTCCGGCATCCGCCCGGCGTTCAGCGTGTCGGCCACGACCAGCACCTTCTGCACCCGGCCCGAGCATTCGCGCTTCGGCACGCCGTTGAGGACAATCCGCGCCGTCTGCCCGCGCTGGATCCTGTTGACCGACGCTTTGTGGACCTTGACGTTGACGGCCAACGGGCTGTCGTTGAGGATGGTCAGGAGCGCCTGCCGCTCGTGCACGGTGGCGCCTTCCGCGATCTTGTCCGCGCTCGTTGCGGCGGGAGCGGTAGCGGCAGTGGTAGTGGCGGCGGCAGCGGCCGTGGCAGCAGGAGTGGGAGCGGCGCTCGGCTGCGGCTGCGCGTAGGCCACGATACCGGGGCGCGTGGCGTAGATCAGGCAGTCCGCAATCTGTTCGTTGAGCTTGTCGAGGCGGACTTTCTCCCGGCGGTAAGCGGCCTCGGCCGCTTTGACCTGCGCCTCGGCCTTATCCAGGTCGGCGCGGACCCGGGCGTGTTCGAGCTCGAGGTCCTCGCACGTCTGCTGATAAGCCGAAAGGAGCAGCTCGGTCTGCTTCGGCAGTTCGTACCGCAGGAAGATGTCCAGGTCGAGCTTGGTCTGCTCGAGCTGGAGTTCGCAGCGCTTGAGCGCCAGGTAGTCGGCCTGGACTTCGGTCCCCGGGACGTAGCCCGCGCCGCCGAGTTCCTTGGGGCCGAGCCGCTTGCTCCATTGGTAGGTGGTGGCCGCGCGGGAAAGGTCCTCGCTGGCCAGTTCGATGGCGGTTTGGAACTTGCGCCAGTCCTGCCGGGCGGTGCCGCCCAGGTGCAACGTTTCCAGTTTGAGGGCGGGTCCCTTCGGCCGGTCCTTCGGCGTACGGAGACTCAGGACCGGCTCCTGGCCGTTGACCACTCTGACCATGAGCAGGATCGCGTCCTGGAGCCTGGACCAGCCGTGCTTCGGCGCGCCGTTCGCTTCCGGCGGCTTCGGGGCGTCGGCGGGCACTTCGCTCCCGACGCTGACCTCGTGGAAGGCCGCGGGGGTGATTTCGCCCTCGAGCACTCGCGGCGTCAACGTCGTGCCCAGGTATTTCTCGAGGTCCATCAGCGCGAATTTCGCCTTCAGTTCCGCCACCTTGATATTATTATTGTTGAAATTCTTCTGGATCTCGTACGAGTCGCGCGCCTGCGTGAACGCGGCGGAGCAGCCTTCGACGGCGATCTCCTGCTGGTTGGCCTTCTCGCGCAACGCGGAGGAATCGAGCTCCATGATCACCTTCTCGTTCTGCACGTCCTCCGGCGTGATCACGCTGCCTTCGGGGACGACGCTGAGGATCGTCGCCTGCCCTTCGACCTTGGACCTGATTTCCAGCGAGCCGGGCGAAACGAGCGTGCCGCCGTCCAGGACGGTGCGGATGACGAGGTCCATCTTCCGCACCGTGAAGGAGGCGTCCGGCGCGGCCGCCGTACGCGTGGTGGAGCGCGCGGGCCGGCACAAGAACAGCGCGGACGGAAGGGCGATGGCGGCGGCGAGCGCAGCGCCGCCGATCCAGAGCCGCGTGCGCCCGGAGCGCATCCGGCGTTTCACCGCCGCCCCGGCGGCCTGGCTCAGCGCCGGCGACGCCGGGAGCGTTTCATTATTCATTGGCGGATTGTCCATGAACGGCTTTTTCCTCGAGACCGCCCTCCGTGTTCACGGAAAGCGTTTCGATGTCTCTCCAGAGCGCGAGCCGGGCGTTGGTGTGATTGACCAGCGCCGTCACCAGCGCGTTCTGCGCGTCGTGCCACGACGTCTGCGCATCGAGCAGGTCGCGCGTGATGGCGCGCCCCGCCTGCAGCAGCAGCATCGTGCTCTCCACGCGCCGCTCGGCCAGCTCCACGCTTTTGCGCTGGATCTCGTAGCTCTGCTTCGCCTCCTGCATCGTGACCCAGTCGCTGCGCACCTGCAGCTTGATATTGTCGGCCAGGTCCGCGGCGGACCGCTCGGCCTGGTCCAGCGAGATGAGGCTGCTGCGCAGCGTGTTCCGTCCCGACGTCTCATCCAGCGGCAGGCCCACGTTGAACCCTGCGCTGTAAGCCCCCTGCATGAAATTGAACTGGCCCATGCGCGCCTGGGCGCTGGGGGCCGCGCCCTGGAACACCAGGTTCACCACCGGCGCGAGGCCGTTGTTCGCGACCTTGACCTCGAGCGCGGCGTCGGCCACCGCGTCCTGCGCGTTCATCAGGTCGAGCCGGAGCGCCAGCGCCTGGCGCACGGCCGCCTCGGCGGAGATGTTCGGGTGGATGATCCCTCGCTCGGACAACGAGGCGAGTTCCGCGTCATCCACATCCACCGGCGCGTCCGTCGGCAGCGAGAGGCTCAGCTTCAACTGGTCGAGCAGCAGCTTGTACTGCTCGTCGGCCTGGTTCCAGCTATCGTGCGCGCTCAGCTCATCCTGCCGCGCCTGGTCCACCTGGAACTCCGGCAGCCGCCCGGCCTGCGCGAGCATCTCGGTCTCCTGGCGCTCCTCGATCAGCGTCTGGTAGTTGTTCCACTCGTTGCGCACCACCTGGCGCTGCTCGAGCACCGAGTAGTAGCTCGTGGCGATCGAGACGACGAACGTGCGGTGATACCGCGCGAAGGTGCGCACCGCATAGATCACGCTGCGCTCCGCCAGCGTCAGGTTCGCCTGCGCGATCTGCTGTCCGGCGCCCTGCCACAGCGGCTGGATCAGCGTGCCCGTCAGCGCGGACTGCGCCAGGGGCGTCGGGCTGTTGCCGCTGATGAACCGGAAGAACGCCGTGCTCAGGTTCAACGTCAGGTCGGCGCCGGTCGCCAGCAGTTGCGTGGCGCCGAACTGGTTGTTGCCGACCCACGATTCCTCGCCGTTGGCCGAGGCCACGTTGCCCGACATCATCTGGGTGAACGCCGGAGACCAGAGATGCCGCTCGAGCGTCAGAGCCAGCGCGGCCAGGTACAGCGTTTCCTTCTGGCTCTGGTAGGCGCGGCTGTTCTGGATGCCGATCTCGACCGCTTTGCGGAGCGAGATGATCGTCAGCAGGTTCGCCGGGTCCGACCATGCCGGATCTCCCGCCCTCGGCGGGATCAGGAACTGCCGCCGTTGCGGCAGGCCCGCCAGCGGGTCCCCGAACGGCTGCTGGATCGTGAACGGCGTTTCCTCGTTGAGCGCCCTCTTCCGTTTCTGCGTGAGGATTTTGTACACCTCGTTATCGGCCGACTTGCGGTAGTACTCACCCGTGCAGCCGGCGAGCAACGCGCAGGCCAGGGCCATTGCGCCGAACGTGAGCGCCCGCCGGAAATGCCCGGTGCGGGGACAGACTTTCTCTTTGCCCCCGATGTCGGTGTTCATCCGAAGATTCCTGTCGAGCTGCATCGGCGGTAAAATCGGCGATAAAGTTTACGATATCCTCATTATCGCCATTCCGCGGCCGAAGTCAAGCAGGGGTTTCTAACTGGTTCAGCAGTCAACGTTTGCAATGCGCGCGGCGTGCCGTCGCGTCCCCGCTCCGACCTGCCGGAAACCCGCCTACTCGCTGCGCCCGCTGGCCTCGATCAGCGATGGAACGAAATCCGGATCCGTCGCGCCGCCCAGGCTGCGGAACATCTTCACGTCCGCCCAGGCCTTGTCGTACTCCTTCAATTCCAGCCAGGCTCGCGCCCGGTTCGCGTACGCATCGGCGAAGTTCGGGTTGAGCCGGATCGCCTCGTCATAGTCCGCGATCGCCTCGCTGAGACGATGGGTCTGGAAGAAAATATTCCCGCGGTTGATTCGGACTCGGGCCACTTTCGGGAGCAGCGCAACGGCCCGATTGCAGTCGTCCATCGCCAGATCGAGTTTCCCCAGGATCGCGTACACGCCGCCGCGGTTGCTCAGCGCCTGCGCGAAATTCGGCTTCAGCGCGATCGCGCGGCTGAAATCCTCCACCGCCTCCTCGTCATCGCCCGCCGAGTGGCAGGTCCAGCCGAGGTTGTTCCATGCCAGCCACGCCGAGGGATTTTTCGTCACGTTGTCGCGCCACATATTGCGGGCGTCGCCGTAAAGCGCCGCGCGCGTCCAGGTCAGGCTGCCGAGCACCAGCACGCACCCGGCCGCAGCAAGCAGGCCCATGGGAGCACCAGCGCCTTTCGCTCCGGCGAGCCGCGCCAGCATGCCGGCGGCGAACGCGATGACGCCGATCATCGCCACGTATTGAAGATGGTCCGCGACGAGCGAGTTCTCCATGAACGATGTGTCCACGAACCCCAGCACCGGCAGCAGCGAGACGAGGAAATACGCCGCCGCGAACAGCGGCGCCCGACCCCAGCTTTTTCGGCGCGTCCAGAGCCAGGCGAGCCCGGCGATGAGCAGCGCGAGCGGCAGGAACGCGAGAACGCTTGATCCGCTGACGTCCCAGCGCGGATAAATCACGCACAGCCCCGCCGGCAGCAGGACCTTGCAGAGATAGAACCACGCGATCCATCCAGCGGCCGCGACGCGCGAGAAGAAGCCCTCGGGCCGGACGATTTCCCCGACCGCGATGGCCTTGTGGAGCTGGAACCAGACCGTCACGCACCCCAGCGCCAGCGAGAGCGCGAAGAACGGAAGGCTCCGCGCCAAATCCCTCAGCGAAATCCTCCCCCGCCGCCACCACGCGCAGAGAAGCAGCACCGCCGGCAGCATCACCACCGAGGTTTTCGCCAGCAGCGCCAGGAGGAAAAGCCCGAGAGAAAGTAAATAGTGCGGAGTGCCGTACGTCGTGCTCGTCGTCTCGTCGTGGTGAAAACCGCCGTCATCAAACCGCAGCCAGGCGAGGAGCGACATGAGATACAGCGCCATCGGCAGGGTATTCTTCAGCTCCGTGATCCACGCCACCGAGGCGGCCGCCGCCGGGTGAACCGCGAAGAGAAGCCCCGCGAGCCACGCGCCGGGCACGCGCAGCCGCACCAGCACGCGCCAGGCCAGCACCGCCGCCGCGGCGTGCAGCAGCACATTGACGACGTGGTAACCGCGAGGATCATTCCCCCAGACCCGCCATTCCACCCAGAGCACGCTGGAGGTGAGCGGAAAGTAATCCGTCGGCTCCTTAGTGAACCACAGCCGCCGAAGCCCGTCAGGCGCGCGGATGAGCTTGTTGGCATAGAGGAAGCTGTCGTCGTCCCAGAAGAACCCGCCGCGCAGCATCACAGGCAGGTAAGCGAGGAGCGTGACGGCGACGATCGCCACCGCCAAACGGAACCGCCGCCGCGTCGCGCGCCCGGCGTCGGCAGGCTGAGCGCGACGGATGTTGGTATTCATCGTTTCACCGCCACGAACTGAATTTCCATTCCACTGCCGAGCAGAGCCGCATCGGAGCGCAGGCATTCCTCAAGGGCCAATGCCTGGGTAAAATATTCCGGCGAGCGCAAGGCTTCCTGAAGGATAGGTTCCGCCACGAGCGAGGCGAGCAGGTCTGAAGGATACAAGTGCTCCGGTTGCCAGCCGGATTTCTTCAGCAGCGCTTCAAGCTCTGATGGCGAGAACTCGCGGATTGCGGCGGGGTTCTCCGGTTCGGGCCAATGCGCGATTCCCTGGCCGATAATCCGTTTCGCGTCGGCCCAAGTCGCCGCGCGGCGCCGGCTCAAGGCCGTGCGGTAGCGGTTCTCCACCTCACCGACAAGGACGCCTCCGGAGGCCGTCACGCGCCTGACCTCGCGCAGCGCCTTGGCGGAGTCGTCGCAGTAGGAGAGCGGATCGCCCAGCGCCAGGACCAGCGGAAAGGCCGCTTCGGCATATCGGCTCAAATCGCAGATATCCGCTTCCTCAATCTGCACCAGATGCGCCAAGTCGGCCGCAGCAATCTTCTCCCGCGCCCGCGTCAGCAACCCCGGCGATATGTCCGTCAGAAGGACGCGATGCCCCTCCTGAGCCAGGCGGATCGCCCAAACGCCCGTCCCACCGCCCAGGTCGAGAACTGCGACCGAGCGGTCCTTGGGCAGATGCGGCCGGATCGAGCGCCAGATCAACTCTCGCTTCAGCGCCACCTGGAACCGCACCGGCCCCTTCTCCTTGCGGTCATCCATCGCCTGGCCGTCCTGCTGCGTCATGATCTGCCACGGATTGGTCATCGCGTTTCTCCGGCACCCATGAAGGTCCGGTAAAGTTTCCCGACACATCCGGATGGTCGTGGGTGATGACGCAGCCCCCACAACGCATCCACGCCGCCGATGAACGCCGACAGGACCAAAAGTCAATTCATAAAAAGGATCACAGCGGAGTCTGAACCGCCGATGAACGCAGATGAACGCCGATAAGAGAGGAATCCGTATCTGCGTTCATCGGCGGTTCCACCCGTTTTCGTTGTCTTCGTTCACCTCTTTTCGTTGTTCATCCGCGTCCGCCGGCTGTGACGGTCGTTCCGTTGTTCCTTCAGAATCGGTTCACCACGCGCCTGACGTCAGCGCTGGGTTTTCCGAAGTTGATCAAGAGGCAAAGCGACAGGCCGGTCGCTTTCAGATAGTTGAGACATTGCGCCAGATGGACGTCGTCGAGCGCTTTGACGGCTTTCAGTTCAATCACGATGCAGCCCTCGACGAGAAGGTCGGCGGCGTATTCTCCGACGACGACACCGTCATACTCAACGCGCAAGGGACACTGTTGCTCCGCTCGAAGTCCGGCCTTGCGCAGCTCATGGGCAAGGGCGTTTTCGTAAACTTTCTCCAGAAAACCCGCGCCCAGTCCATTACTCACAGCGTAAGCGCAGCCGATGATCCGCTCACTCAACTTGTCCATTTCCGCGACCGTCAAGAGGGTGCTCATGATACTTTGTTCCTCTCTTATCGGCGTTCATCTGCGTTCATCGGCGGTTCCAACCGTTGTCGTTGTCTTTGTTCTTTTGGTTCCGCTGACACTCTATTATGGCGCTCGTCCCGCCGCTTCGGTGAGGCTCTTGACGAAATCGGGATCGGGACGGCCGCCGAGTTTCTCGAACATTCTAACGTCCGCCAGCGCTTTGGCGTATTCTTTTCTGTCGGCATACAGTAACGCGCGGTTGCGCCAGGCGCCGGCGTTGGTCGGGTCCAGCGCGAGGGACTGGCTGAAATCCCGCAGCGCATCGGCGCCGCGGCCGAGTTGCGCAAGGACCGTGGCGCGGTTGTTCCAGGCGTGGGCGTACTCGGGCATGAGTTCAATCGCCTGGTCGTAATCGCTCAGCGCCAGGTCCAGGCGGCCGGCGTTGAAGTGGATGTTCCCGCGGTTGTAATAGGCCAGGCCGTATCGCGGGCGCAGGACAATCGCCGCGTCATAATCCTTCAGGGCATCCTCCGCGCGGTTCATGCGCGCCAGCGTGTTGCCGCGGCCGTTATAGGTCGCGGCGTCCTTCGGCCGCAATTTCAGTGCCTGGTCGTAATCGCGAACGGCTTCCTCCATCCGGCCGAGCGCGTCGAGAGCGGCGGCGCGGTTGACAAAAGCCTCGGCCAGCTCCGGCTTCAATCGGATCGCCGTGTCGAAGCTCTCCAGCGCCTGCTCGTGCCGGCCGGCATAGGAGCGGGCGACTCCGAGCGCATTATAGACGACCGCCGAAGGGTTCTTGGCGAGGTTGTCCTGCCAGAGACGTTCCTCGTCGCCGTACAGCCCGGCGCGGTTCCAGGTCAGGATGCCCAGGACGACGACGCATCCGACGGAAGCCGCGACGCCGGCGCGCCCGGCCCAGCCGCCCGCGGCCGCCGCCCGCGCCAGGACGGCCGCCGCGAACGCGATGACGCCGATCATGGCCAGGTACTGGAAATGGTCCGCGACCAGCGAAAGCCCCATGAAGAGCATGTTCACGATCCCGAGGACCGGCAGCAGCGCGATGAGGAAGTACGCCGCCGCGAAGAGCGGCGCCCGGCCGGAACTCTTCCGGCGCATCCAGAGCCAGATCAGTCCACCCGCCAGAAGGGCCAACGGCACGTATGCCGCGGCGCTGGCGCCGTCCACCTTCCACCTCGGATAGATCGCGCAGAGGCCCGCCGGAAGCAGGAGTTTGTACAGGTAGAACCATGCGACCCATCCCACGGCGGCGCGGCGCGAGGCCGCGCCTTCGGAGCGGACGGTCATGCCGTGGATTGCGTTGTGCCGCTGGAACCAGATGGTCACCAGTCCCAGCGCCACCGCGAGCGCGAAGAACGGCACGCTGCGCGCGATGTCCCGCCGGGAAATGCGGCCGCGCCGCCGCCACGCGCACAGCAGCAGGACGAACGGCAGGATCACGACAGAGGTCTTCGCGAGCAAAGCGAGGAGATAGAAGAGCACGGCCGCGCCATACCACCGTCGCTTCAAGTTGTCTTCCCACGTGAGATACACCAGGAGCGACGCCAGATAGAGCGCCATGGAGAGCGTGTTCTTGCGCTCCGCGATCCAGGCCACCGAGTCGGCGGCCACCGGATGGACCGCGAAGAGCGCGCCGGCCAGCCATGCGCCGGGAACTTTGAGCCGCCGCAGCACCCGCCAGACCAGCACCGCGCTGATCGCATGGAGCAGCACGTTGACGGCGTGGTAGCCGGCGGCGTGCAATCCCCAGAGCCGCCATTCCAGCCAGTGCGTGGCGAGCGTGAGCGGGAAATAGTCCATCGCTTCCGCCCCGAACCAGAGCCGGCGAAGTCCGTGCGGGTCCTTGATGAGCGGGTTGTCCGTGACCTGGACGCTGTCGTCCCAGGCGAACCCGCCGCACAGGGCGGGAAGGTAGGCCGCGAACGCGATCGCCGCGATGGCCGCCGCCAGGAGAAGCAGCCGCCGCGCGTTGGAATCGCCGGATGCCAATTCTGGTTCCATATTATGTCGCGCGCCACCTCGTTCTAATCCGACCGACCGGCCGCCTGCATGACGGCCTTTCGGAAAGCGGGATCCACGTGGTCGTGCAATCTCTCGCATGTCTCCAGGTCGGCGAGCGCCTTCGCGTACTCCTGCAGGCGGTAATATACGGCCGCGCGGCCCCTGTAAGGAATCGGATCGTCCGGCACGGTCTCGACGGACTTGTTGAAATCCTTGAGCGCATCCTGATACTGGCCGAGCTTGAGCCGCACCAGGCCGCGGTTGTTGTAAGCCTGGTGATAATCAGGCTTTAGCCGTATGGCATGGTTGAAGTCCTCGATCGCCTTATCGAGTTCCCCGAGTTGCTCGTAGAGGTTCCCGCGATTGTTATACGGCGTAGCGAAATCGCGCCTGCATTCGATGGCCATGTTGCAATCATCGAGGGCTTTGTCGAACCACTTCATGGACGCGTAAGTGTAGGCGCGGTTATTATAGGCGTCGGCGTATCTCGGTCGCAGCGCGATGGCCCGGTTGAGGCAATCGAGCGCGCCTTCATAATCGCCCACCTCGCGCAACTGCCATCCCAGATTGTTCAAAGCCCGTGCGTTGCGCGGCGCCTTGCTGGCCGTGTCGCTCCAGATCGCCATCACCGTCGCGTAGTCCTTGTTGCGCTGAAGCGTCGTATATCCCAGCGCGACCGCGGCGGAAAGGATCAGAATCGCCGCCAGGAACTGGCCCTGCAGACGGCGCCGCTCGCCGGCGCCGGCCCAGCGCTCCCAGGCGAGGTAAGCCGCGAGGATGATGACGACCACCACCGCCGCCAGCGGCAGGTACATCCGGTGTTCGAACGCCAGGTCTTTGATCGGCATGATGCTCGAAGTCGGCGCGAGGATCAGGAAGAACCACGCCCCGACGAATCCCCATTTCGGTTTCCGCACGAGCGCCCAGATCGTGGCCGCCAGCAGCGCTCCGACGACGAGCGCGCCCGGCGCGATTTCCGCAAACCCGTTCGCCACCGGCCATGCGTAGTCCAGGCACAGGCTCGCCGGCCAGAACGCCAGCGCGAGATAGTGGAGGATCACGCCCGGCTCGCTCCGCGCATACTCGAACGGCGTGACCTCCTTGAGCTGGAACCCGGCCGAGATCGCATGCGGGCTAACCCCCTCGATAACGGAGCGCGCGAGGATGATCCACGTCGCCGCCAGCGCGAGATAGAAGCCCCATCGCCGCCGCAGCGTATCGCGGAAGGAGCCGGCGACGAAGCACCGGTCGTAGAGCAGCACCACCAGCGGCGCCGAGACCATGACTTCCTTGCAGCCCATTCCCAACGCGCAGGCGGCCGCGGCGGCCGCATGCCACGCGCGCGGCTTCGGCGACGACTCGGCTCGTATAAAACAATATAGCGTCACGAGATAGAACAGCCCCATCAGCGATTCCATCCGCTGAATGATGTACGTCACCGCCTGGGTTTGAAGCGGATGGACCGCCCAGAGAAGCGCCGTGCCGAACGCCAGCGACGCGGCGGCCTTCTCGTCGAACCGGCCGCCGAGCGAGGGAAGCGTCAGCGTCCGGCGGATGACGCCGAAGAGCGCGAGCGCGGCGAGGATGTGGATGCACAGGTTGCCGACGTGGTAGCCGGTCTCGTGGTAGCCGCCGATGAAATAGTTGAGCGCCAGGGTTGCCCGGATGACCGGCCTCGGCTCAATCAGCGTGTGCCAGACCGACCACGGCTCCTTCGCGCTGATCTGGTCAATGGCCGGCCGGTCGTCGAAGATGAACGGGCCGTGGAAGCTGTCGCTGTAGACGATCACTGCGGCAAGGAGGAGCATCGCGCAGTCCGTCGCGGTCCAGATTCTCCGCCGCCGCTGCGCGAGAGGACTTTCGATACTGGCGGCTGCTCCATCGCTCATAGCTGGACGATTGTACCGTGAACCGTCACGCCCGGCAAGGGCGCCGGAATTCGGTTGAACTTGCGCCCGCGCCCTGTTATTGTGCTCAGGCGGCGGGGACTTCATTCCAGCATCATGGCCGGCCACAAGAGGCGGACTTTTCTCTTGAATGCCGCCCGCGGACGCGCTAGGATACATTCGTCACAGGCGGGACTGTTTTCCGGGAGTCGCGAAGGCATGAAGAAGTCCGTGGCGGCCATCCTTGCAGCCGGTCTCCTTCTCGCGGCGGCGCGGTTATCTCCGGCGCTGGCTGACGATGCGCCGCGCGGGATGACGATGCGCATCCAGCAGGAGTACCTGCTCGGCAGCGACAGCGCGACCGGAGATTACCGCGCCTGCTTCCTGCAGCCGGACCGGTTCCGCGTTGAAGGGGTCAAGCGCCTGAAGGGGATGCAGGCCGACGTGCGAATATCCATCGCCGGAGACGGCCGGCTCGTCCGGCAGATCGAAAAAGTGGGCGACACGACCACCGCCCATATCGTGGACCTCGACCGCATCCGCAAGGAACTGCCCTGGGCGGATTACTCGCCGGCCAAGACCTATGACCCGAGCGTGTACCGCGATATGCTCAAGGACGCGAAGGACAAAAGAGCCCTGCCGGCCGAGGACCTCGACGGCGCGCCGGCCGGGGGCTTCGAACTGGCGCTGTCCGAAGGGCGCCTCTCGCTGCCCTTCAACGTGCCGATGGTCCTTCCCGATCCGGCGAAGGTCCGCTTCTGGATCAACCCGAAAGACGGCATCGCGCGCAAGGTCGAGCTGGAGGACGCGCAAGGGCGCGTTTTCCTCAGAACGCGCTACACCGATGTGAAAACCGACGCGCCGGTCAATCCGGAGGTGTTCGAACTGGAGTTTCCGAAAGACGTTGCGCCGGGCGACCTCACGAACGTTGTGATCCGCGGCGTGGAAGCCACGCGGCGTCCGCCGGAGCAGGCCGCCGAGCCGAAGCCCGCTGAAAAGTAGCGGCCGTGCGAGAATTCGCAGCGCCGCGGGACGAACAGCGCTGCGCGACAAAGGAGTGAGCGCCTATCGCCGCGTTCGGCACGCTTCGTAAGGTTCTTGGAAAAGGAGGGCAAAGCATGCAGGCGATCAAGACGATCCTTCACCCGACGGACTTCTCCGAATCGTCCAAGCACGCGATGACGTACGCCATCTCCTTCGCGCAGGAATTCCAGGCGAAGCTGGTCCTGCTCCACGTCATCGAGGAAATCTCCAGCGCGCTCTACTTCGACATGCTCCAGGCGCCGCCGCTGACGCAGTTGATGGTGAACATCGAAAAACAGGCCAAGCAGGCGCTCGACGATGTCCTTCCGCCCGAACTCCGCGGCAAATTGCCCGCCGAATATATCCTGCGCAAGGGCGTGCCGTTCGTCGAGATCCTCAACTGCGCCAGCCAAGTGAAGGCCGACATGATCGTCCTCGGCACGCACGGCCGCACCGGCCTCAAGCACGCGCTCTTCGGCTCCGTGGCGGAAAAGGTCGTCCGCAAGGCCGCGTGCCCGGTCCTGAGCGTGCGCCACCCGAGCCAGAAATTCGTGATGCCCGGATAAGCACTGCCGAATGCCGAACGCGGCCCTGAAGAAGAAAGTCGGCGAACTTCCCGACACGCCGGGCGTTTACCTGATGAAGGATGCGCGCGGCGTAGTGATCTACATCGGCAAGGCGAACTCCCTGCGCGACCGCGTCGGCAGTTACTTCCGCCAGGCCTCCGGCGACACCCGCGCCAAGCTCTCCACCATGGTCCCGCAGATCGCCGACGTGGAGTACCTCGAGGCCGAATCCGAAGTGGACGCGCTCCTCATGGAGGCGCGCCTGATCAAGGACGTCCAGCCCAAGTACAACGAGAACCTCCGCGACAGCAAGCTTTACCCGTACCTGGAAATCACGCGCTCGGAGGATTTCCCCGGCGTCTACGTCACGCGCCAGCGCGACAACCCGCGGAACAAGTTCTACGGCCCGTTCACCGAGGCGCGCGGGCTGCGGCAGGCGGTGCAATTGCTCCAGCGCGCGTTCCGCTTCCGCACCTGCACGCTCGACATCCGCGCCGACGACCCGAAGCGCCGCTTCAACCGGCCCTGCCTGCTCTATTACATCGAGCGCTGCACCGGGCCGTGCGCCGACCTCGTCTCGCGCGAGGACTACCTCGCGCAGATCGGGCACTTCCAGCGGTTCCTCGAGGGAAAACGGCAGCGCGTGCTCAGGGCGCTCGACGAGGAGATGCGCCGCGCCTCGCAGGCGCTCGAATATGAAAAGGCCGCGCGGCTGCGCGATCAGATCCGCGCGCTCGAATCGCTCGCGAAACGCGGCGAGACGGACTTCTTCCCCGAAGCCACCGCTCCGCCCACCGTGAACCCGCGCGAGGGGATCGAGGAACTGCAGGAACTCCTCAAGCTGCCGCATCTGCCGCGCACGATTGACGGCGTGGACATCTCCAACCTCAGCGGAGAGGACGCGGTCGGCTCCGTCGTCACCTTCGTGGACGGCCGCCCGTTCAAGAGCGGCTATCGCCGCTTCCACATCCGCACGGTGGTCGGCATTGACGATTACGCGATGATCGCCGAGGTCGTCGAGCGGCGCTTCCGCCGGCTCAAGGAAGAGGAGACGCCGCTCCCCGACGTGCTGCTCATTGACGGCGGCAAGGGCCACCTGCACGCCGCGCTGCAGGCGCTCAAAGCGGTCCAGGCGCGGCCGCTGTGCGTCCTCTCCATCGCCAAGCGCGAGGAGATCGTCTACCACGGCGAGCCGCCGGCCGAGCTGCGCCTCGCCGGCCGGTCGCCGGCGCTGCGCGTGCTGCAATACGTCCGCGACGAAGCCCACCGCTTCAGCGTCCACTACCACCACATCCTGCGCGGCAAAAAGCTCCAGGCGCAGATTTAGGCCGGGATTCGCCGCGTGAGAAGCGGTTATGCTCCGGCTTTGCCCCAGGCGAACCGGGTGAGCCAGCCGCCGCCTCGGATCAGGTAAACCGCCGGCGCCAGCGTCAGCGCGCCGGCGATGACGCGCGGCCAGTCCCATTGCACCAGCGTCGTCACGCCCGTGATAAGCAGGGAGATTCCGACGAGCTTGAGGCAGAATCGGAATCCCTCCAGCGATACGATCCGCAAGTCCACATCAGTTCCGGCCAGCGAAACGCTGCGCCGCACCAACCAGTCTGCGAGCCGGCCCGCCAGCAGCGCGAGAAGAATGCCGACGACCAGGTTTGCAGCGAAGCCTCCGAAATTGCGCAGCAGTATTAGCGTTGTTGTGAACGACGCCGGTTGCCCCGTGTACCCGAAACGAAGATACAAAGCATAGGCCAGGCCCGGCGTTTCGATCGTGGCCTGAACGATTCTGGACACGCCCAGGATGCTCAACGTCACTTCGGCGGCGTCACGCATCTTCATCGGGTTCTCCTTCCGGATACGCAAATGAGACGAGCCATCCGGGGCGCTTCAGAAAGTAAAGGCAGGCCACGATTTCGGCCAGGTACATCAGGCAAGACGGCACCATATACCACAGCATCGCCCGATCGCGGCTGCCGGCCAGCCTGAGAGCCTGCCCAATTCCGTTTGACGCTGCAAGGACCAGCCAGCTCGCGGCGGACGCGGCCATGTAAACGGCGTAGGCCTTGATCCCGAAAGCCAGCGCGGCCCGCCGCTCGGCCACCGGCGCGCCCGCCGCGGCGCGGAAAAGGCGGGTGGAGATTTTCCTGTGATGCGCGATCAGCCAGAGCCCCAGGAACAGCCTGAAAAAGGCATTCCCGCACAGCATCAGGAGCAGAGGTTTATTGGAATTCTGCTCGAGTCCGGGGAGCAGGACCGGCAATACCTGCAAGGCCAGGTTTATGAACCAGGCAACGGCGAATACGACCAGCCCGAACCCGATCAACGCGATCGCGACGCCGGCCACGTTGCGCCGGCTCCAACCCGCGCTCGCCTCGCTGATCGGCTCGCCTGTCACCTCTTCCGCCCACCCAGGAAGAACGCTTTTGCCGGCAATTCCTTGTTACGGCACGACGACCTTCGTCTCGCCCTTCACAGCCGACCCGAACGGCCCGACGTCCATCGTCGCGGCGCACGTATACGTCCCTTTCTCTACTCCCACGGAGTAGCAGGCGCCGCCGCCTCAGGAGAACCCGAAATCGGTCAACGGCCCCTTCCTCGCGCTCACCTCATTGCCGGAGGCGTCCGTCACGCTGACCTGCACCAGCACGGGCTTTCCATACTTGCGCACGCCGCTCAACTGGTTGATGCCCGCCGTGAGCCGCACGCCGACGCCCAACTTCCCGTTCGAGGGCGTGGCGCTGACGGTCAGTGCGATCTTGTCCAGGCTGGGCAACTGCATCGTCCTCGCCGCGACCGCGGTATTGCCGGTCGAAGACGCGATCCGGACGTCGCATTGCCAGATGTACTTCTGCTCGTCCGTCCGGCAGATTCCCAACTGGCCCTGGACTCTGTTCCCAAACCGTGTGAAGGTCCCCTTGACGGCGCTGATCCCTTTGGGAAGCTGATCGGACGGGATCGGGAGCGAGAACTCCGAAGACTGTGCCACTTGATTGGCCAGCACGCGCAGCGCGACCGGCTCTGCGGTCTTCAGCCCCTCCGCGCTCGCAGCGGCGCGCAGTTCCGCGCCTTTAAATTCCAGCCAGACCGCGCTCTTGTCGGAGACGTTGATCCTGACATAGCCGGTCTTCTGCGTCACGTCGAGCACGCCCGCCCCAATCAGCGCGAGCGCCAGAATGCCTGCGACCGCGACGATGGCCAGCACGTAATTTCTTCCGAGAGCCATCTTCCGCTCCTCCCTCAAGGCAACGGACGCCGGCAATAGGCACCGTATTCTGGCCGTCAGAGTCCCACTTGTCAAACAGCAATTCAATTGTCAGCGTACAATCAGGAGATCGTGTCGCCGGTTTGCATTTTCGGCCACGCGACCCTATCATTCAAGCCGTCTTGGCCTTATACAAAGGACAGTTCGAGGACGAGGACGACGACGAGGACGAGTACGATTTAGAGCAGCGAAACGCATGGCGAAATCATTCTGGCGGGAATGGTTCGGCTGGGCGCGGCGCGCGGAAAAGCGGCATTTCCGCGAGTTCCATCCCATCCGGCCGGTGCATGACGGCGAAAAGGCCTGCGTGTACCAGGCGCGCCGGCCGCCGGACCCGGCCCTGTACGCGCTCAAGCTCTACAAGCCCGGATACGACCGCACGTCGCGCCGCATGCAGAAACGCTACGGCGTGCCCTGCGAGGGCGAGGTCGGCGTCCTGCTGACTCCGCCCACGACGATCTTCGACCCGAGTTTCCCCATCGTGCGGACCTTCACCTACGGATGGGAATGCAACGATCCGGCGCGCTGCCAGTACCTCGTCCAGGAGTTCGTGGACGGCGCCAACCTCAAGCACATGCTCGGCTGCGCCGATCCGCGGCTGCGCAGGAATCGGCTGGAGATCCTCCAAGCCGCCGGCTCCGCGCTGGCGATCATCCACGAGCACGGGCTGGTTCACCGGGACGTCTGCTCGGATAACATCCTCTTCTCCAAGGACGGCCGGACGAAGCTGATTGACCTGGGCTTCACCGCGCCCGCCGGGATCGCCTTCGAGGAAAAGAGCGGCACGCTGACCACCATGTCGCCTGAACAGTGCGAAGGCCGCCGCCTCGCGCCGGCGGCGGACATCTACTCCTTCGGCGTGGTCCTGTTCGAGATCTTCACCGGCAGCCTGCCTTTTTCGGTGGGGCGCGGCCCGCGCGATCCCGCCCACGCCGCGCGCCGGGCGTCGGAGTTGATGCAAAAGCACGTGCATGATCCGCCGCCCCGGCCGACCGAGGTCGCGCGCGACCTGCCCGAAGGCCTCGAACCGATCATCCTGCGTTGCATGGCGAAGTCGCCGGAGCGCCGCTACCCGAACATGAAGGAACTCCTCGCGGACCTCGTCAAGCTCCACGAGCGCGAGCCCGAAGCCGGCTGAGGCCCGCGCGGAGCGGCTTAGCTTGTAGTGGCGCCGTCAGGCGCTACGTCGTCTACGTCGTATGCCCTGAGGGCACACTACAAGCACCATAGCGCGCAGCGTACTGCGCGCGACATGACGCGGGATGGGCTCAGGCATGTCATTTCAGGGACACTCGACGAGATGACCGCGCGCCCCTTGACGGAAAAGGCCGGTCGCCGCGCGTGGCGGGCGGCGGCGATCTTCCTGGCGGTCGCCGCCGCGATTGCGCTGACGGCGCGCGGCCCCGGCCTGACCATGGACGAGCCGCTCTACATCGGCCGCGCGCTGAATTACACGGAGTGGTTCCAGGGCCTTTCCGCCCGCAACTTCACTTGGCCGGTCATCCGCGAGCATTGGGGCTATGAGGACCATCCGCCGCTGGGAAGCCTGTGGATCGCGCTGAACATGAGGCTCTTCGGCGGAGCGGTGGACCTCCTGACCGCGGCGCGGATCGGCGCGGCGCTGCTGTTCGGCGTCGCGGCGGCGGCGATCTTCCTCTGGATCGCCTCGAAGCGCGGCGAGCGCGAGGGACTCGTCGCGGCGGCGGTTTTCGTCCTGATGCCGCGCCTCTTCGCGCACGGGCACTTCGCGAACATCGAGATGGCCACGCTGCTCCTCTGGCTGCTGACGGTCATCGCGTTCGAGCGCGGGATCGAGCGGCGCGGATGGAGCGTCGCGTGCGGCGCGCTCTTCGGCCTGACGCTGCTGACGAAGATCAACGCGGTTTTCCTGCCGGTCCTCCTGCTGCCGTGGGGCTTGCTGTTCCACGGGCGGAAGGCGCTGCGCAACATCGCGGCCATGGCGCTCTGCGGCCCGCTGATCTTCCTCATCGGCTGGCCGGTGATGTGGTATCACCCGGCCGCCGCCCTGCACGCGTACCTCGCCGACAAGGCGCAGCGGATGATCATCCCGGTCTATTACCTCGGGACGGCGTACCGCGACCGGGTCGCGCCGTGGCACTATCCGTTCGTGATGCTGCTCGCGACGACGCCGCTGCCGGTCCTCGTCGCACTGACCGCAGGCGCGTGGCGATATGTCCGAACGCTCCGCGCGAAATGGAGCGAGTCGGCGCACGAGGCGCTGGTGGTCTGGGGATTCCTGTTCCCGGTCTGCCTGCTCGCGCTGCCGGGAGTCCCGAAGTACGACGGCATCCGCCTGATGCTCCCGGCGTATCCGTTCCTGGCGGCGCTGGCGGCGGCGGGCGCGGTCGCGGCGTGGGATTCTCTCGGCCGCGGCCGAAGATGGGCCGGGGCGGCCTGCGCCGCGGTCCTGGCGGCCTGGCTGCTGCTGCCGGTCGTGGCGTTTCATCCGTACCAGCTCTGCTACTACGGCGAACTCGCCGGCGGGCCGTGGGGCGCGGCGAAGCTCGGGTTCGAGACGACGTACTGGGACGATACGTTCGACTCCAAGGCGCTGGACTACCTGAACAAAGAGGTGCCGCCCGACGGCAAGGTGGCCTTCGTCGCGGTGCCCGATTACATCTGGCAGTTCTATCAAGGGCTCGGCGAGGCGCGGCGAGACATCCGCATGGGGGACTTCGGCGACCGCGACTGGGATTACCTGGTCGTTGTGCCGCGCCGAGGATACTGGCTGACCGACGCGGAGCGGGCGTTCATCAACTCGCCGCCTCAGCCGGCCTGGGCCAACACGCTGTGGCCCGGCGGGACGCCGGTTTGCTTGATTTACGAGCGGAGGACGATAGACGAACGACGATAGACCATGGACGATAGACGATTGTTCCCTCCGGCCATCGTCCATCGTCTATCGTCTCTGGTCCATCGTCCCGCTAAACCTTGAACTGATTGAGCCTTGCCTGCAATGCGGCGGCTGCCTGCCTCAGTTGCGCGACGGCGGGAGCCAGTTCGCGGCCGGCGCCTGTGGAGGCCGCGAACTCGACGCGCTGCACGGCCTGGTCCATCTCGTTTCCGGCCTCCTGGCACGCGGCGATGCGGCGGGCCAGGCCCTCTTTCATCGCGCCGAACGCAGTGGCCAGAAAGGTCAGGTCGTCCCCGGCTCGGAACGCCAATCCGCCGCCGACCCGGCCTTCGCCGACGCTCTCCATCTCGCGCGCCACGCGCCGGACCGGGCCCAGGATCCGGTACGAAACCCAGACCGCGATGAACATGAACACCGGCGCCATTACGCACAGCGTGACCAGCGCCACGCCGCTGGTGATGAGCCACACTTCGCTGGACATCTCGCCCTGGAGCACGGCGCCCTGATGCAGGCCGCTGAGGAAGAAGTACGTCTGCAGGATGCTGACGAGAATGCAGGTCATGAACAGCACGCAGCCGACGAGCAGGACGATCTTCATCTGCGGGCGCTTCAGCGGCATGTACTCTTTGCGCGGCGTGCGCGGCCGTTCCATGACGAAGCCTCCTGGACTCATTGCGCCGGAAACGGGCCTGTGTCAGGGACTATAGCGTCCGGGATTCGGAGTGTCAAAATCGAGGTCGCGCAGCAACTGAGCGACCGACTTCCCGAGCGCCGGGTGCCGGGCGTCGGGCGCGATCTCGGCGAGCGGTTCGAGGACGAAGCGGCGCTCGTGCATGCGCGGGTGAGGGACTTCAAGGCCGGTTTCCCGGATGACCTCGCCGTCGTAAAGGAGCAGGTCGAGGTCGAGCGTTCGCGGCCCCCAGCGTTCCGCGCGGACTCTTCCGAGCGAGCTTTCGATCCGCAGGAGCAGGTCGAGGAGTTCCCGCGCGGAAAGGTCCGTGCGGAGTTCGGCCGCGGCGTTGAGAAAATCCGGCTGGTCCGTCTTGCCGACGGGAAGTGTTTCGACGAAGCGGCTCGTGCGGAGGATGACGACGCCCGCATCGCGAAGGGCCTGGAGCGCGGCGCGCAGGCATCCTTCGCGGTCGCCGAGGTTCGAGCCGAGGCCGATATATGCCCGCGCCATACTCTCTCATCACGAAGAACGCAGAGGGCGGGCGGCGCGCCCGGCGGTCACTTCTTCGGGGCTTTCGCCGCCAGTCTCGCGGCGAGGCGCGACTTCACGCGGTCCGCGGTGCCCTTGCGCACGATGCCCTTCGCCACGGCCTGGTCCAGTTTTTTCTGGACGCCGTGGTAAGCGGCGGTTGCGGCGGCGGCGTCACCGGCGCCGACGGCCACGGTCAATTTCTTGACGGTGGTGCGGAGCGCGGACTTCGCCTGCCGGTTGTGCAACCGGCGCGCGGCGTTCTGCCGAATGCGTTTCTTTGCGGATTTGCCGTGTGCCAATGCGGCTCTTCCTTTCTAACCGAGGAGCTGGATCTTCTTCGCCACGTCCCGATAACCGGCGTCCACTGCGAAAATCTTCTTGTACCAGGCGAGCGCGTCGGGCTTGCTGCCCATCTTCTCGCACGACGCCCCCAGCTCGTAGAGCAGCGATTTGGCCATGTCGCTCTGATCGTCGTCCATGGCCTCGTACGCCTTGATGAACTGCTCCTTCGCCATGTCGAGCGTCTTCGGATTGAGCGCGAAGCAGCGGCCGAGCATCAACTGCGCCCGCGCCTTGAGCGGCACGCTGCTCACCGCGTACTGGAACTGCTGAGTCGCCTGCTGAATGTTGGCCTCGCCGCCGAGCTCGAAATAGTACTGCCCGAGCTGCCACGCCAGCCGCGCCTCCGTCGGGTGCTGCTTCCGGCGGATCTCGAATTCCTTGATCGCGAACTCCAGCCGCCGGTGGGTGGCCTCGTGTGCGCGCGCCACGGCGGCCGGATCGCGGCCGCTTTCCTCGGCCACTTTCTTCGCCTGCTGCTCGGCCTGCTCGAGCAGCCGCATGTGCGTGTCGCCGAGTTTCTCGCGCGCCGCCCACTTCTTGCTGATCTCGAACGACTTGCGGTAGGCGGCTTCCGCCTCCACCAGTCGCTCGCTCCGGGCGAGCACGTCGGCGAGCCGCATGAGCGCATCGGCGTCGGCCGGGTTCTCCTCCACCGCCTTCTTGGCCTGCGTGACGTCCTGGTCGCGGTCCTCGTCGGTGCGGACCATGCGATCGGCCTGCGCCAGCGTCTTGGTCGTCGTTTCGTCGCGCAACTGCTCGCGGAAGGTTTGCGATTCCTCCAGGTGCGACCGCTTCAGGTGCGATTCCGCCGAGACCGACCGGACGCGCGCCGCGGCCTCGCGGTCGTTCGGCCGGAGGCCCAGAATCGCCTGGTAGCAGCGGACCGATCTGTCGTACTGGCCCAGCGCGGCGAGCACTTCGCCCAAGCGGTAGAGCACGCCGACGTGGTTCGGATGGCGCAGGCGGGCGAACTCGAGCGTGTCGGCGGCCGCTTCGAGATGCTCCAGCTTCTCCAGCGCGTTGGCGAGCGCCACGAGCACGTGGACGCTCGTCGGCTCGTTGACCAGGTAGGCCTCGGCGGCATCCACGACCTTCTCCGGCTTCCACCGGAAGACCGTCATTTTCGCCAGCGGGACGATGCCTTTGAGGGTCCCGACGACCTTGGCCTTGATGCCGCCGACCGCGTCGAACTTCTTCATTTCGCAGCCGCGCAGCGCAATGCGGCTGTTGCGATGCGTCGGATCCATCTTCAGCACGTCGCGGAAGAGCGCTATGGCGTAATCGTAGTCTCCGCGCTCAACCGCTTCCTTGCCTCGCAGAAACAGCGGCTCGGCGTCCACGGTTCATCTCCCTGTGCACACATCAGACGGGGCTTCGCGGAGTCTGCGATGACGCTCTGTGATGTAGCGATCCGGTGCGGCGAACGGATATTAGCAAAACGGTTTTGGCCATGTCAACCGCGCGCGAAAGCGGCTACACGAACGTCTCCCATCTCACGCACGACTCGACATCCGCCGGGAGATCCGGGTCCGGCGCTGCATCCGGCCCCATTTTCCAGACCGCGCGATGGACGGCCGCCTGGTTCTCCAGGGTTTCCGAGGCGCCGCAGAAGAGCCCGCTGAGGCCGGCCGCGCCGAGCCAGAGGCCGAGCGCTTTCGCCGCGCGCGTCGCGCGGAACGCCCGCGCATACGCCGCCCCGCGCGTGGCGCGAACGCAGCGCGCCTGCGAGGCTTCCAGGGCCACGCTGATCTCCGGCGAAAGCTCGCCCTTCAGTTGCGGCGGCAGCTTGTAGGCCGGCGCCTTCGGGCAAACGCAAAGCGCGACGCCTTTTTTCTCCGCGCGCCAGGACCATTCCAGGTCCTCAAAAGCGAACCGGTACCCTTCCGAGAACTCGCCGACGGACCGGAACGTCTCGCGCCGCGCCATGAGGAACGTGGCGTGGAGCGCCCGCACGCGCCGGACCGGGCCGGCGACCGGCGGCTTGCGAGAGCGGGCGGCGAAACGCCGCTGCCGCCAGAGCCAGTCGAAGAAGTTCAATTCGCGCCCGATCGAGGGCAGCGCGAACCCGGTCCGCCGCGGCATGCCGTTCTCCTGGAGCAATCGCGCGGAGGCGACCACGGGCGCCCCGGCTTCTCCCAGGAATTTACGGAGCCGTTCCACCGTCCCCGGGCAGGCCACCGTCTCCGCCGCGGCGAGCAGCAGGTATTCGCCGCGCGCCTCGGCCACGGCGAGGTTCTTCGCCGCCGCGAGCGAGGAATCGGGCCGGACGGAAATCACCCGCGCCTGCGCGCGCGCCGGCGCGGCCGATTCGGTCTGAACCAGCAGCAGCTCCGTCCCGGCCGGAAGCGGGCCGAGAGACTCGATGCACTCCTGCGGATAGCCGCGGAGACGATGATGGATGATCGCGATCGTCAGGTCCGGCGAGGACATTCGCAATACCTCGATGAACGGGCTGCCTGCGCGTAAATCAGAAATCAGCCGTCTTTGTCAAGCCGCCGCTCCGCTCAACCCTGCGGCGCGAGCAGGACCGGCGCGGCGACGTTCAGGTCCCTGGGGATTTTCCCGGCCAGCTCGGCGGCGTCGAGCGCGAAGAGCGGGCTGATCTCGATCGGGTGTTTCGGCGCGCCGTGCTCGTCGCGCGGGACGCGCACGCCGGCCTGCTCCAGCCAGCCGGCGTAGAGCGCGCTCATGTCGCGCCGGGCCGTCTCGGGCGAATCCACTCCCTTCGCGTTCTTGAGCGGCGAGAACTCCTCCTCGCGGCGGACTTCGAGCACCACGATGCGGCGCGCGTCGCGCAACGCGTCGAAGATGAACATCTCGAACTTGAAAACGTTCTTGTCCTTCGGCTGCACGAGCGCGTCGGATTCGTCGAGGAACGGCGAACTTTTCTCCGCCAGGTGGAACGGCAGGCTGAAGCCGGGCTGCGTCTCGCTCCGGACGAAGTCCACGCGGAGAACGTGCATCCCGATGCTGCCGAGGCCGTAGAGAAGCCGCCCGCCGGCGGTCCGCTGGTGCTTCTGCTCGGGGGTGAGATCGCTGTATTCGCGGACGACGAGCCGCGGCTCCGGCGCGCGAGCGTCCCCGGCGGCGCCGACGCGGACGAACGCGCCGAGCGGCTCTTCCGGCTCGCGCTTCCACAGCGCCTTGCACGACATCTCGGCTCCGGCGAGCGAATGGCTGCCGACGAAGACCGGGTCCGCCGCCGGCGCCAGGCCGTTGTCCACGTGAAAATAGCTGATCTCCTCGACGCCGCGCCGCTCCATGTCGTCGAGCATGCCGCTCTCGGCCAGGGCGGTCAGCGTGCCGCCGTGGCCGTTCGGGCTGAGGAGAATCCGGTCCTTCGCGACGAGGACCAGGCGGAAGTTCCGGTCGAGCGCGGGGATCATGCGCTGCCGGAAGAACCGCACGTCCTCGCGCGGCAGGCCGAACCAGGCATGCTTTTCGAAATAGTCCTTCGTCGGCTGGTCGGTGGCGTCGCTGGTCATGATGTACCACGGCAACGGGCCGCCGCAGCGCCGGCGCGTGGCCAGGATGCGCTCGGCGTGGATCTGGAAGAGCGAACGGCCGGACACGGGGCCGATGGGAAAAGTTCCTTTCGGCGCATCGAGCCCCAGCCGCGTGCCCTGGCCGCCGGCGACCATGACGGCGGCGACCTTGCCGGCCCGGAACAGCCGCTCGCCCGCCGCGCGGGCGTTCTCGCGCGCGCTCTTTTCCTCCGGCGTGGACGGCAGCCGGACGTAATCGGGCAGCTCGGGCCGGCCCGCCGGCGGCGCGTTGATCCGGCCCGCGCGGACGTCGGCGATCAGCGCGCGGAGCCCGTCGAGTTCCACCGAGCGCAACTGCTCCATCAGCCGCGCGCGCCCGGCCGGGTCCAGCTCGTCCCACCAGCGCAGCACGTGCCCTTGCCCCGCGTCGCGGAGCGCCGCCATGACTTCCGATTCCGACCGCTGGTCTGACTTCACGCCGGCTCCATTCCACAACGGAACGACCGATTGACCGCGAAAGCGCGAAAACGCGAAAGACGAATTTAAACTACAGATGGACACAGATGAACACAGATTTACAGAGTTAAGAAACTTCGTATCTGTGGTTATCTGTGGCGATAAGCAGCGCTCGCCCGCTCGCGCTATCGCTCTGTGGTTTCAAGTATCTTTTCCGTTGCCGTTTTCGCGTTTTCGCGGTCAATAATTTTGATGTCACGGTGTCGGTTTCGCCTGCGCGGCCGCGGCCTGTTTGAGGAGCATCTTGCAGGTGGCATCGTCGGGCAGCAGCGTCAGCGCCTCCTCGAGCAACTTCTGCGCGGCGGCGGGGTCGTTTTTCTGCTTGAGGTAGAGCGTGGCCATGTTGCGCTCGGCGACGCCGCGCTGCGTGGGCGTCAGGTCGAGCGTGAGGTAATACTTCCACGCCTCGATCGCCTCGTCGCCGGTGTCCTTGACGCCGAAGTACTTCGCCAGGACGTACTGGCTCGCGAGATCGTAGGCGATCTCCGGGTCCTGCGGCCTCAGGGCGCGCGCGCGCTGATAGGAGAGGATGCACTCGTGGAAGACCACCGGCAGGGTCCAGCCGAACTCCTTGGAAGCCTCGGAGCGATGGGTCGAGTAGTTCACCGCCAGGTTCAGGTGGAAATCGGCGTCGTCCGGATACAGCTCAATCGCCTTGCGGTAGAGCAGGATCGCCTCGAGATCGCGGCCCATGTGGTTGTAGAGCGTGCCGAGGTTATTGTAGGCATAAGGGAACGTGGGCGCCTGCTCGATGACGCGCCGCCACTCGGCGGCGGCCTCGTCGGCGAGATGGAAATCGGCCAGGAACGAGGCGTAGCGGTGGCGCTGGAACCAGTCGTCGGGATACTTCTGGAGGAACGCCTCGTAGGCGTCGCGCTGCTGCTGGATCAGGCCCTGGTACCGAGTCACTTTTTCGCGGGCCGCCTTGCGGAGCTTCTCCAGCGTCTCCTTGGATGCCGGCGCGCCCCGCCGGCCTCCAGGCGCGTTGACGCCGAGCGCCGCCGCCTGGAACGCCCGGATCGCCTGGCCGGCTTCCTCGCCGGCCTGCTCGATGATGGGACGAATCTCCATGTCGTCGCGGACGAGCTTCACGACCGCGACGGTCTCGTCGAGCGTCTTCGGCTCGTACAGCAGCACGACGCCCGGCCGTGGCGGCGCCATCGTCGGCGGTAAAGACGCCGTCGTCGCCGGGGAGGACACGGCGGTCGCCGCCGAAGACGCCGCGCCTTCGCCGGCCGGCTGACCCGCGCAACTGGCGCCCAGCAGCGCGGCCAGCGCGAATGCGAAACTTCCACGCAGAAGCGGTTTCATGGTCTTCATCTTTCCCCAAGTGCCGTGTTCATTTCAGCATCGTGTTCCAGGAATAACGCGCATAACTTCAGACCGCGTCGCCCTGAGCGCAGTGAAGGGTCTCATACCACAAACCGTTGCAGGCGCGCTGCGTATGAGATTCCTCGCTTCGCTCGGAATGACCGCACATTATGCAACTTGTTTCCCGGACGCCAGACTGGCTCCCTGATTCTATCATCTTTACGGCTGAGTTTTCCGCTCAGCTTACGGGCTCGGCTTCGGAAGCGCCTTCAGCTCGGCGATGATCTCCGCCGGCAATTTCCGGTCGGGAACGGCCAGCGGCGCCTTCGCGCCTTTGATCAGGCCGATCCGGCTGTCCCTGGACTTCGGCTGTTTGGCGACGAGCGCGTCCAGTGCGGCCTGATCTTTGCCCTGGGCCAGGTAGAAGCTGTCGTTCAGAACGCCCCAGGGTCCGTCGCCTTTGGCCTTGCGCAGACAGACCAGGTTCTCCGGCGCGGACCCGGCCCAGAGCCGATAGAGACAGAGTTTCGGGATTTCGGGCTGCTGGCCGGCGAAGTTCTCCAGGAAGGAATTCAGGTTCGGCCGGTTGAAATAGCGCACGGAATCCTTGCCGCCGTTCGGGGTGGAAAGCGTCGCCTGGAGCACCCACTTGTTGAGCGGCGCGTCGAAGAAATAGAAGGTGATCAGCGTATTGTCGCCGGACGCGTCGGGCTGCTTGGCGACGGCGAACCGGTACGGCCGGCCCTCTTGCCACGGGTAATCCAGGTCCGTATGCTCGCCGGTGCCCTCGCCGCCGAAGCGCTTGCAGACGGCGCGCGCATCGGCATGGACGACGCTCGGATGCAAGGTCGGCGACGGATCCCACTCCGAGAAGATCGTATTCCGTTTCTTCTCGGCGTGCTCCTGGATCCCGCAATAGCCGCCGGACCAGTTGACCCCGCAGAAGTAGATGCCCGGCCCGCTGGCGAGCACCTCGATTTCGCCGTAAAGCAGGGTCCTCTTCTCCTGCGGCTTTCCGGGGTCTTCGGAGGCCCACCAGAGATGCTGCGCCTGCGCCGCGTTCGGAGCGGCCAGAACCAGGACGAACAGACTGCACAGGAGGCAGCTCTTCATCATCTCCGCTTTCTCCGCAAACGCCGCATTCAGCTCAGCGCGGATTCTAGCCTTGCGGCGGCAAGCCGGTCAAACGCGGAACCGCCCCGGCTCGAAAATCGTTGAAACAAGGTTGCCGACAAGATATGCTGATCGAATTGCCGATCCGCCTTCGCCCCTTCGGCTGCGCTCAGGGCAACGGCGGACAAGCTGCTGATTTTGGAAATTACAAAATTGTCGAAGCTGATCGCCATCGAAGGGCCGTTCAAGGGGCAGACATTCCCGCTGCGCGAGGCCATGGTGCTGGGGCGGTCCATCGAGGCCGATCTGCGCCTGGACGACCTGGCCATCAGCCGGCGCCATGCGCGAATTTCCCTCGTCGGCGGCAGCTACTTCATCGAGGACCTCGGCAGCGGCAACGGGACGGCCGTGAACGGAAAGACCATCGCGGCGCCCATTCCGCTGAAGAACGGCGACCGGATCGAGCTGGCCGATAACGTTTTCCGATTCGCCTCGGAATCCGAGCCGTCGCGCCAGAGCGGGGTCACGATCGTAGACGAGCCGTCGGCCGCGGCGCCGCCGGCGCTGGAGACGCTCGAGGTGAAGGCGGTTTCGATGGAAGCCGCCATGGCCCAGCGGATCACCGCGCCCGACGCGCTCATCAAGGCCCGGCAGCGGCTCCGCGCCGTGCTCGAAATCAGCAACGCCGTCCAGACCCAGCTCGACATGGACAAACTGCTCAACGAAATCATGGACCGCCTCTTCGGCGTCTTTCCGCAGGCCGACCGCGGCTTCATCATGCTGAAGGCCGACGAGTCCGACGAGCTGGTCCCGCGAGCGGCACGGCAGCGCGGACGCGAGCAGCCCGAGGCGATCACCCTCAGCCGCTCCATCGTCCAGAAAGCGATGGGCGACCGCGTGGCGCTCCTCAGCGCCGACGCGATGGGCGACCAGCGCTTCGCCATGGCGCTGAGCGTGATGAATTTCCGGATCCGCTCGATGATGTGCGCGCCGATCGTCGTCAACGACGAGGCGCTCGGCATCATCCACCTGGACACCACCCGGCAGGACCGGCAGTTCACGCGGGACGACCTGGAACTGCTCGCCGGGATCACCAGCCAGACCGCCTTCGCCATCGCGAACGCGCGGCTGCACCACAGGCTGCTCCTCCAGGAGCGCACCGAGCGCGACCTGCAGTTCGCGCGGCAGGTGCAGGAATCGTTCCTGCCGAGGCGTTTGCCGGAGGTCGCCGGCATGCAGTTCTGCTGTTCGTACAAAGCGGCGCTGGAGGTCGGCGGCGACTTCTACGACTTCATCCCGCTCGAGGGCGGCTCGCTGGCGATCGTCGTCGGCGACGTTGCCGGGAAAGGCATTCCCGCCGCGCTGATGATGGCGCGGATGAGCAGCACGGTCCGCGAGTTCGCGCTGGCCTCGGACGAGCCGCGCCGCGTGGTCGCCCTCGTCAACGACCGCCTGGCGGCGATGGAGGCCGAAAGCTCGTTCATCACGCTCGTTTTCGCCCTCCTCGATCCGCGCAGCCGGACCCTTCAGATGGTGAACGCCGGCCATCCGCCGCCGCTCCTGCGGAAAGGTTCCACCGGCCGGGTCTCCGAGATTCAGACCTGCACCAACTTCCCCGTCGGCGTCATGCCGGGCGCGGAGTTCGAGGCGGAGAGTTTCCGGATCGAGCCGGGGGACTTCGTCTGCTTTTACTCCGACGGGATCACCGAGGCGATGAACGCGCAGCAGGACAGCTACGGCAGCGGCCGGCTCAAGTCCGTCGCGGCGCTGCCGGCCGCTTCCGCCGCGCAGTGGATGGAGAACATCCTTCGGGACGTCCACGCCTTCGTCGGCAGCGCCCACCAGAGCGACGATTTGACGCTGGTCTGCTTCGGCGCGACTTAGGACAGGCTTCAAGACCTCGCAATCGCCGATTGCTTGCAGCGGCGCCGTCAGGCGCTGTTTCGTATGCCCTTACGGGCACGCTACGAGCGGTCGCGCCGGCCTATTGCGGTTGCCGGCCCCTTGTGCTAAAGTAGCTTCGTTGGCGGCGCCGGCTTGTCCCTGGAGCGCCTGTCGCGGGCAGCCTCCGTCAATCTTAAGTATCCGAGAATTATTCGATGCTGCATGCAAAACCGGCATTTTCCAAGCCTGGCTCGCGGCGCGTGAACTGCTTTCCCCTCTGCCTGATTTTGATCTCTCTGCTTTCCGCCTCGACCGCCGGCGCGGCGGAGCTGCAGCCGGCGATCAAATATAACCTGCTGGTCATCTCGATAGATACGTGTCGCGCCGATCACCTGACCTGCTACGGCTACAACCGCGATACCTCGCCCCACCTCGACCAACTGGCCAAGGAAGGGGTGCTGTTTGAGAACCTGACCGCGGCGACGTCCTGGACAATCCCGTCGCACATGAGCATGTTCACCTCGCTTTATGCCAGCGTCCACGGGGTGCCGGCCGTCGCCAGGCTGGCCGAAGGCGTTCCGACGCTGGCGCAGTGCCTGGCCCAAAGCGGATATGTGACAGCGGCTTTTGTCACGGGGCCCGCATTGAATCACGACTTCGGATTCAACCGCGGCTTTCAATCTTATGACGACTTCACGGTCAGTGCGTTGCACAGGACCGGGGCCGGCGATGTCGCCACGAATCCCGGGATCACGAACCTGGCCACGCAATGGCTCCGGAAGCATTCCCGGGAGAATTTCTTCCTCTTCCTGCATTATTGGGACTGCCATTACGACTACATTGCGCCGGCGCCCTTCGACAGGAAATTCGACCCCGGCTACAAGGGGAAAGAGAACGGCCGCGGCATCGGGTGGCGCCAGGCCGACATGACGGCGCATATCTCGATCATGGACCTGGCGCATCTGGTGGCTCTCTACGACGGAGGAATCGCCTACACGGACGAGCACGTCGGCAAGGTCCTTCAGCTTCTTCAGGACCTGGGGCTTTCCGAGAAAACGCTGGTGATCGTATTGTCCGATCATGGCGAGGGATTTCTTGAGCACGGCCTGTTGACCCACGGCAACAGCCTCTACGAGGAGCTGATTCATGTGCCGCTCATCATGCGGCTGCCCGGTGTGATTCCGGCCGGCAAGCGCGTGGCCGGAAACGTCAGCCACGTTGACTTGATGCCGACGGCGCTGGGGCTTCTCCATCTGGCATGCCCGTCGCAGATTCAAGGGATTGATCTGTCGCCGGCGATTCTGAGCGATCAGCCGGTCGCCGAGCGCCTGATCTACAGCGAGCTGTCGGGGCTTAACTTGAAGGCGGTTCGCTGGGGCAATCGCAAGCTTCTGGGCTCGATGAAGGGAACGCTCGACGGCGCCCAACTGGAAGAAGTGGCCGGCGGCCGCGAGAAGGTCATCGCCGGCGCGGACCTGAAGAAAGACTGTCCGGAGGCCGCCCTCCGAGCCTTGACGGAGGGGCCGCCCTCAATCCCCGAGGTTAAGGCGGGGAAAGCGATTGAACCGGATGCGGACCTGATCAAGCAACTGAAGAGCCTCGGCTACACGCTGTGAAGGCCGGGAAAATGGATTCTTTGCGTACCCACAGGTTCATCGCAGCATGAAAGCGCGGCCTGCTCAACGGGCCGGCAGCCTCCGTCAATCGCAAGTATCTGAGAACTTTTCGATGCTGCATGCAAAACCGACATCTCCCGGGCTCAGCTCGAGTTGCCTCCGCTGTTTTCTGCGCGGCCTGGTGCTGATTGCCTTTTTCTGCCTGGACTGCCGGCGCGCCGCCTCGCCGCCGATCAAATACAATCTTCTCGTCATCTCGATAGATACCTGCCGCGCCGATCACCTGACCTGCTACGGCTATAACCGGGGTACCTCACCCCATCTCGATCAACTGGCGAAGGAAGGCGTCCTTTTTGAGGACCTGACCGCGGCGGCGTCCTGGACGGTGCCGTCGCACATGAGCATGTTCACCTCGCTGTATCCCAGCGTCCACGGGGTGCAGGCGGGCAACAACGCATTGGCCGAAGGCGTTCCGACGCTGGCGCAGTGCCTGGCCAAAAGCGGATATGCGACAGCGGCCTTCGTCTCGGGGCCCTCGTTGAATCACTGGTTCGGATTCAACCGCGGCTTCCGATCTTACGACGACTTCACGGTCAGCTTGTCGGAGCCGGGCGGGTTCCGCAACGTCCCCACAAATCCCTTGATCACGAACCTGGCCACGCAGTGGCTCAAGAAGCATTCCCGGGAGAACTTCTTCCTCTTCCTCCACTATTGGGACTGCCACAACGACTATATCGCGCCCGCGCCCTTCGACAAGAAATTCGACCCCGACTACAAGGGCAAGCAGAACGGCCGCTACATCGGCATGTGGCCGGCCGAAATGGCAGCGCATCTTTCGGTCATGGACCTGGCGCATATCGTGGCTCTCTACGACGGGGGAATCGCCTATACGGACGAGCACGTCGGGAAGGTCCTTCAGCTTCTTCAGGACTTGCGGCTTTCCGAGAAGACGCTGGTGATCGTATTGTCCGATCATGGCGAGGCATTTCTCGAGCACGGCAAGCTCCTCCACGGCAACAGCCTGTACGAAGAGGCGCTTCATGTGCCGCTGATCATGCGACTGCCGGGCGTGATCCCGGCCGGCAAGCGCGTGGCCGGAAACGTCAGCCACGTTGACTTGATGCCGACGGCGCTGGGGCTTCTCCAGCAGGCAGGCCCCGCGCAGATGCAAGGGATTGATCTTTCGCCGATGGTTTTGAGCGACCAGCCGGTTCCCGAGCGCCTGATCTACAGCGAGCTGGCGTACAGCGGGTTTAACTTGCGGGCCGTTCGCTGGGGCGATCGCAAGCTTCTGGGCTCGATGAAGGGAACGCTCGACGGCGCCCAACTGGAAGAACTGGCCGGCGGCCGCGAAAAGGTGATCGCCGGCGCGGACCTGAAGAAAGACTGTCCGGAGGCCATGCTCCGAGGCTTGACTGCGGGCCCGGCCTCGATCTCCGAGGCGAAGGCGGAGAAATCGAAGGAGCCGGATGCGGACCTGATCCGCCGCCTGAAAAGCCTCGGCTACACACAGTGAAGGCCCGAAAACGGATTTTGTGCGCGCCCGCTGGCGTATCGCAGCATGGCGGCGTGGCTTGTTCAACGCGCAGGCAGCCTCGGTCCATCTCAAGTATCTGAGGGCTTTTCGATGTCGCACGCGGAATCGGCATCTTCCAGGCCTGGCTCGCGCCTCGTCCGCTGGTTTTTGCGCGGCCTGGTGTTGATTTCCTTCTTCTGCCTGGACTGTCGGCGCGCCGCTGCGCCGCCGCCGGCGATGAAATACAATCTGCTGGTCATCTCGATAGACACCTGCCGCGCCGATCACCTCACCTGCTATGGCTATAACCGCGACACCTCGCCCCATCTCGACCAACTGGCCAAAGAAGGGGTCCTTTTTGAGAATCTGACCGCGGCGGCGTCCTGGACACCCCCGTCGCACATGAGCATGTTGACCTCGCTTTATCCCAGCGTCCACGGCGTGCAGGCCATCGGGGATCAATTGGGCGAAGGCGTTCCGACGCTGGCGCAGTGCCTGGCCCAAAGCGGATATCTGACAGCGGCTTTTGTCACGGGGCCCGTGTTGGATCATCGCTTCGGATTCAACCACGGTTTCCAATACTATGACGACTTCACGGCCAGCGCGTCGTGGTCGGGCAAGGGCATTGTCGCCAGTACTCCCACGAATCCCTTGATCACGAACCTGGCCACGCAATGGCTCAAGAAGCATTCCCGAGAGAACTTCTTCCTCTTCCTGCACTATTTTGACTGCCACGGCGACTATATTGCGCCCGCGCCGTTCAACGAGAAATTCGACCCCGGCTACAAGGGCAAAGAGAACGGCCAGACCATCGCCTCCTGGCCGGCCGACAAGATTGCGCATATCTCGGTCATGGACCTGGCGCATCTGGTGGCCCTCTACGACGGGGGAATCGCCTTCACGGACGAGCATGTCGGCAAGGTCCTTCAACTTCTTCAGGACTTGCGGCTTTCCGAGAAGACGCTGGTGATCGTGTTGTCCGATCATGGCGAGGCATTTCTTGAGCATGGGCGGTTCGCCCATGGCAACAGCCTGTACGAAGAGGCGCTTCATGTGCCGCTGATCATGCGGCTGCCGGGCGTGATCCCCGCCGGCAAGCGCGTGGCCGGAAACGTGAGCCACGTTGACTTGATGCCGACGGCGCTGGGGCTTCTCCATCTGGCAGGCCCGTCGCAGATTCAAGGGATTGATCTGTCGCCGGTGATTCTGAGCGATCAGCCGATCCCCGATCGCCTGATCTACAGCGAGCTGGCGTACAACGGGTTTTACTTGAGAGCGGTTCGCTGGGACAATCGTAAACTTCTGGGCTCGATGAAGGGAACGCTCGACGGCGCCCAACTGGAAGAAGTGGCCGGCGGCCGCGAGAAGGTCATCGCCGATGCGGACCTGAAGAAAGACTGTCCGGAGACTGCGCTCCGAGCCTTGACGGAGGGCCCGGCCCCGATCGCCGAGGTCAAGGCGACGAAATCGAAGGAGCCGGATGCGGACCTCATCAGGCGCCTGAAAAGCCTCGGCTACACACAGTAAAGGCCGTGGCCGCAGCCTTACGCGCAGCGCGGGCGGCGGATGAAAGAAATACCTTAAATTCTTGTAAATTTCCTATTGACTTGGCCGCACCCGTGGCTATAATACATTCGCTTGGGGTATGGTGAGTTTGGCAGGGGATTCTTTGGGACAAAAATGGAAAGGAGGTGAAAACACATGAGAAAGTGGATATCTTCCTTCACGTTGATCGAGATGCTGGTCGTCATCGCTATTATCGCAATTCTCGCCGGGCTGCTTCTGCCGGCATTGACCAGAGCTCGAGAGGAGAGCCGCCGCAAGTCCTGCGATAGCAACCTTTCACAGATCGTTAAGGCTTGCGTTACGTACCAGGAGCCTAACGGCGACTTCTTCCCCGCGTTTGAACAGGCATTTTACGGTGATCCGCCGTACGCACAGAACGATGGTTTCCAGAGCGCGTATTGGTATCCGAACGCCATTACGTGGGCTGCGAACTCTCTGTGGACGCCGGGCGGCTCCACGAACAGTGGCGCCCAAGGCAGCGACGGCAGTTTCCAGCCGATGCCCTCACTGGCATGCCTGTATCCTGCGTACATTGACAACGTGAAGGTCTTCGGGTGCCCGTCTACGCCTGATAAGCCGCAGATCGCTTGCCGGTATTACAACGGAGCCAAGCACACGTGCTTCGGTTTCTCGCCCGACCAGGGTGAGACAGGGACGATCTCGAAGGCGCTCATACCGGGACCTAGTGGTGATCCGTACACCGTCGATCCGGCGATTTTCACCGGCAACGAAGTCAGCACCAACGTCAAGTGCAGTTACTTCTACGATGAGCTGACCAACTTCCGTGTTATCGGTCCGGGACAGGCTATCGCGTCCGATGCCGACGGTTATTCCTGGCTCACCGCAACCGGTAAGCATCCGCCGTACTACGCTCCGGGACTGACTGGCTCGAACTGGGCCTTCGGAGCAGGTTCCGGCATCCCGTACGGGTGGCAGCGTCCGACGATTTCCAACCACACCGACGGCGAGAACGTGATGTACTTCGACGGCCACGTGAAGTGGAGCAACACCAACTACGCCAGCCGCGACCCCGTGGATAACATTTACAATCCGCAGGGAAGTTGGTTTGCGAGTACTTGGGGTATCTCTACCGCTGCATGGGGCGCCGACACAGATTCGTACCTGTGGGACGGTACTCTAGGCGACAGCTCTTGGCCGGGCCAGTAACGTTTCGCTCGTACGCGAATCGTGCCGAGAGGCGATCCCCGTTCGGGATCGCCTCTCGTGTTTTCCGGCCGCATCGCGCGCTTTTCGCTGGCGCCGCGCCGCGGAAGTTGATACGCTGATGAGGTGGGCGACAGCCGGCGCCGGACGGAGGAGAGAAAACATGAAGCGGCGATCCTCGACCTTCACGCTCATCGAACTCCTGATCGTCATGGCCATCATCGGCATCCTCGTCGGAATCCTTCTGCCGGCCCTCATGGCCGGTCGAGAACAGACCCGCCGGAAGAGTTGCTCCAACAACCTGGCGCAGATCGGCAAGGCCTGCATCTCGTATCAGGAGCCCAACGGCGATTACTTCCCCGCCTTCATGCAGCAGGCCACCAGTCCGACCGGAGGCACGTTGAATGGAGCCCCGTGGACTATCAGTCCATCGAACGGAGGCCCGTGGTGGACTAACGACGGCGGCCCGGGAGGAATGGTCAGCACCACGGGCGGCCAGAGCCTGGACGGCACGTTCCAGCCGATGCCCTCGCTCGCCAGCCTGTATCCGACGTACTGCCCCGACGTCAAAGTCTTCGCCTGCCCTTCGACCACCGACACCCCGCAGATCGCCTGGCAGTATTATGGGAGCGCGCTGCATACCTGCTTCGGGTTCGCCTCGTACAATGCAGGCGGTCAACTCATCAGCACCGTGGACCCGGCGGCGTACACCGGCAACGAAGTCAGCACCGCGAACAAATGCAGCTACCTGTATGACGAGTTGACCCAGCCGCGCAACCTCAGCGTGGACCAGGCCATGGCCGCCGACGCCGACGGGCAGACCTGGTTCCTGCCCGGCGGCCAGTCGCCGGCCTACCCTGCACCACCGTGGTGGCTCGGCGCCCAGTCCTCCCCAGCCAACTGGTGGCGCTTTGAGGGCGTGCAGGCATTCAAGCAGGAGGGAGCAGGGAAGACGCCCGGCAAGCCCGTCGCAACCGCGCAGCCTCCCAGGCCCAACCACAACAACGGCCAGAATGTGATGTACCTCGACGGGCACGTGAAGTGGACCGATACCGTCAACGTCAGCCACGACCCGGCCGACAACATCTTCTGCCCGAACAGCACCGGCGGCGTCCAGTGGGACCCGGACATTGACTCGTACCTGTGGGACGGCGTGGACAGCCGGACCGTGCAATTGCAGTGACCGCGCGCCCTGGTGTGGTGTCCCAGTAATAAGTTAATGCGCGGTCATTCTGAGCGAAGCGAAGAATCTCATACGCTGAGCTTTGGCAACAGTTTGTAGTGTGAGATGCTTCGCTACGCTCAGCATGACATAGCCTGAACTTATGTACGTTATTTGCGGGATACGACACTCGGGCCGTCAGGCGACGTTGAACCCGATCCCCTTGAGCTTGTCGGCGAGCGCGCTCGCCGCCGAGTCAGTGCCCCGCAGCCGCACGGCCGTATTCTGGAACTCGCGCCGGACCGGATACTCCGCCCTCAGCCGATCGAAATAAGGCCCCTGGTCCGCCGGCGGCAGCCCGCCGAGCCGGCGCAGCGCTGCATCGTCGCGCTCGACCGGGCAGACCCTCAGCACCGCCTCGCGAAGCGCTTCCTCCGGTTCGGCCGGGCGCGGCCGAAGCTCGATCTCGGGGATCAGCGGCGGCGGCATGCAGCTCGCGGGAGCCCAGTCCGGTTTTCGCCCCAGGAACGCGCACGCCGCGCGGTAGATCATCTCCGTCCCGTTGACCTTGCCGTCGAACGAGTATCCGGCCACGTGCGGCGTCGCCAGCGCCGCCTCCGCCAGGAGCGGCGGCCGGATGCGCGGCTCGCCTTCCCAGACATCCAGCACCGCCGCGCCGGGCCGGCCCGCGTGCAGCGCCTGGAGCAGCGCGCCGTTGTCCGCCACCGCCCCGCGCGAGCTGTTCAGCAGCACGGTCCCGGGCCGCATCCGCGCCAGAAAATCCGCGCCCGCCAGGTGCCAGGTCGGGTCCGGTCCGCTCTTCTCCAGCGGCACGTGCAGCGTGATGAAATCGCAGTCCATCAGCTCGTCGAGCGGCCGGTACTTCGCATCGCCCGTGGAGCGCCGGAGCGGCGGATCGTTCAGCCGCTCGCGCATCCCCAGCGCGCGGACCTTCGCGGCGACGCGCGAGCCGACGTTGCCCGCGCCCACAATGCCGATCGTCCGGCCCTCGAGCGGCTTGCCCTGCCGCCGCGCCAGGACCAGCAGCGCCGCGGTGATGTACTCCGAGACCGAGTTCGCGTTCGACCCCGGTGCGGCGGCGAAAGCCACATCAGCCTCGCGCAGGTACTCCGTGTCCACGTGGTCAAACCCGATCGTCGCCGTCGCGACGAACCGCACGGCGCTCCCTTCGAGCAGCGCTCGGTTGACCGGCGTGACCGAGCGCACGAGCAGCAGCGTGGCGTCGCGGACGGCGGCCGGTGTCATCTCCCGCCCGCGCATCAGCCGCACCTCGCCCAGCGCCCGGAACGCCTCCTGCACGAAAACGATATTCTGGTCGGCGACGATCAGCATGGGATCCTTTGAACGAAGAGGCAGGAGTGATGAATGATGAAGTGCAAGAGGGGCGCGCAAGCGCTCCCGTTTATCACTCATCATTTATACTTCTTCCCCGTTTTATTACGGCGGCGCCAGCTCCGCGACACGGGGCAGATCCTTGAGCGACTTGAGCCCGAAGTGCTGCAGGAAAATCCGGGACGTCCCGTAGAGGATCGGGCGGCCGGGCACGTTCTGGCGGCCGACGACCTTGATGAGGCCGCGTTCGAGCAGGCTGCGCAGCAGCGGACCGGTCTGCACGCCGCGGATGTCGTCCACCGTCGCGCGCTGGATCGGCTGCTTGTACGCCACGATGGCCAGCGTCTCCACCGCCGACGGCGTCAGCTTGTCCTGCCGCCGGTGCCGGTGCAGCTCGGCGACCCAGTCCTTGAACTCCGGCCGCGTGAGCAACTGGAAGCCGCCGGCGATCTCGACGACTTCGAACGCGCGGCCTTGGCCGGCGTACTCGGCGTTGAGCTCGTCCACCAGCTTCCGCACCGTCTTCGCGTCCGCGCCCTTGCCGAGGAGCTGCGCCAGGCGCGCCGCGGGCACCGGCTCGTCGCTCGCGAACAGCAGCGCCTCGGCGACCGGCTTCATCCTCTCCGGCGTGAGCGTTTCTCGGGCCATGGTTCCTTTCCGTTCATCGCCATCGTAATCGTAATCTTGCTCGTAATCGCTTGCCCGCTTAGGCGGGTAATCGCATTTTTCGTCCGGGTCCGGCCTGTACGAGTGCGTTGCTCGCAGTGGCGCCGTCAGGCGCTACTTCGTATGCCCTTACGGGCACACTACGAGCGATTCGCCGCGGGGAACGCGCGGCGGATCTGCGCCACGGCCTGGCGCAGGCGCTTTTCGTTCTCAACCACCGCCAATCGCAGATAGCCTTCGCCCGCCTCGCCGAAACCGGCGCCGGGCGCCACGGCGACCAGCGCCTTGTCCATCAGGTCGTACGCGAACCGGACCGAGCCTCTGCGGCGATACGGCTCCGGGATCGGCGCCCAGACGAACATCGTGGCCTTCGGCTTCGTGATGTCCCACCCGGCGCGCTCGAGGCCCTCGCAGAGCACGTCGCGCCGCTGCTGGTACACCAGCGCCTGCTCCGCGCCGTCGGGGATGCAGTGCCGCAGCGCGATGATCGAGGCGATCTGCAGCGGCTGGAACAGCCCGTAATCGTAATACGCCTTCACGCGCCCGAGCGCCTCGACCGCGTCGCGGTTGCCCACGCAGTAGCCGACGCGCCAGCCGGCCATATTGAATTCCTTCGACATCGTCGTCAGCTCGACGGCCACGTCCTTGCCGTACTTCGCCTGGAGGAAACTCGGCGGCCGGTAGCCGTCGAACGCCGTGGCGCCGTACGCCAGGTCGCTGACCACGAACAGCCGGTGCCTGCGGGCGAGCCGCGCCATGTCCTCGAAAAACTCCAGCGAGACGGAGACCGTCGTCGGGTTATGCGGGAAGTTGAGCACCAGCAGCTTGGGCTTCGGCCGCAGCGAGCGCATGAGGCCGTCCACGTCGCGCAGCATCTGCTCCTCGCTGTGCAGGCCGATTTGCAGGACGGAGGCCCCGGCGAGGCGGATCGCGTACGAGTGGATCGGGAACGCCGGCTGCGGCACGATGGCCGTGTCGCCCGGCCCGAGCAGCGCCAGGCACAGGTGCGAGAACGCCTCCTTCGACCCGATCGTGCAGATGATCTCGTTGGCGGGGTCAATCTTCACGCCGTAGCGGCGCTCGTAGAGCAGCCCAACCTCGCGCTTGAGGCTGAAGATGCCCGTCGCCGTCGAGTAGCGATGGTTGCGCGGGTCCTGGACGGCCTGGCAGAGCTTGTCCACGATCGCCTTGGGCGTCGGGTCGAGCGGATTGCCCATGCCCAGGTCAATGATGTCGAGCCCCTTGCGCCGCTTCTCGTACTTGAGCGCGTTGAGCTTGCCGAAGAGATAGACCGGCAGCTCTTTCACGCGCGCGGCGACGTTCACTCTCATGTCACCCTCGGCTGGACGCCCGGTTTTCCTTGCGCCGGATCACAGATTCCGCTTGATCGCGGCCGTGTCGAAGAGCCCGTCAAGCCATTTCTCGCGCCGCTCGCTCAACTGGAGCGCGGTCAGGCTTTCCTGGATATCCCCCTTCACGTCCTCAAGACGTTTGTCCACGGCCGGCATCATTTCCAGCAGCTTGATGACGTGGAAGCCGTCGGGCGTCTTGACCGGGTCGCTGAACTGGCCGGGCTTGAGCTTGAAGGCCGCGTCGCCGAGCGGCGATCCGGGGCCGATCGGCGGGATCTCGCCGCCCTTGCGCCGGGAGACGTTGTCCACCGACACGTCGCGCGCCATCTCGGCGAAATCGGCCCCGAGACTCAGCTTCTTGATCACATCCTCCGCATCGGCCTCCGAGCGGACCACGATCTGCAGGACTCTGGCCTTGGGCCCGTAGCGGCGGTCGAACTCCGCGCGCACGTCGGCGTCGGTCACCTTGACCGACTTGAGCAGTATCTTTTTCGCGAGCAGTTCCGGCTCGGCGAACGGCCGCAGCCAGTCCGCCTCGTCGTGCACGCGGCGCGCGACATCCTCCGGCTTCAGACCGTTCTTCGCCGCCCAGTCCGCGAAGTCCTTCGCCCCGTTCATCCGGGCGCGCGCGTCGAGCCGATCTTCCGCCGCTTTCCGGGTGTGGGCCGCGACCTCTTCCGGAGTGACCGTTACGCCCTCTTTCGCCGCCTCCTGCCGGATCAACTCGTACTGGATGAGCGTCTCGAGCCCTGCCTTGCCCTCGAAATGAATGCAAAGGGCCGCAAGCTGGTCGCGGCTGATCGGCTTGCCGTTGACGGTGGCCACGATCTCGGGCGCGATGTCGGCCATGCCCGGCTCGTGCCCCGGCGCAACCGTGCGCGCCGGCTCGACTGTGGCCGCCGGCGATGCGGTGACCGCCGGCGCGGCGGCGACAGGCTCGTCCGCGAACGCGGGCGACAGGCTCCAGGCGCTCACGGTCGCCGCCAGGAGCAACATCATGGAAAAACCGCGTTTCATGTCCGCTCGTCTCCTTTAACGCGAGTCCGTCCGGCCGCAAGAGGGGAATATACCTTCGCGGCCGGGACTCGTCAAACACAACGGCCGCTCATTGACACGGCTGAAAATCGCCACTATACTTCGATCAGTCGAGAATGCAGCTACAGAAAAGGAGGCGCTATGGCAGCCTGGGAATACAAGGCGGCGGTGAAACCGTACCACGAACTCCTGACCGAAGCCCAGCTCAACGAACTCGGAGCGCACGGGTTCGAACTCATCAACGCCTTCGTCGTCACGGAGACGGCGACCGTGGTCGGCCGCCAGGAGACGCAGCACAAGGTGCACTACTTCTTCAAGCGCCAGAAAGCGTGACGCGACAACCGGGAGGCGCGGGCCTCTTCGACCTTGCTCTGGGCCGCGGAGTCAGCTTCCCGATTTTCCGCTCTGCCGGCCTTCCAGCGCGGAGATGCAGCTCGTCAGCAGGCTCCGCACCAGGAGCAGCGATTCGCGCTCGATCCCGCGCGCATGCCCGGCCGCCTCCGAGTCTTTGGCCGCGGCCCAGAACGCGCAGAACGGGCACTCATGCTTGCCGCCCTCTTCCTCTTTCGGTTTGTCCGCCATCCGTCGTCCTCCTCCAATTATTCCGGGTCGAATCCATCATAAGGCGCTCGCTGCGTCAAGTCAAATCCGCCGCGAAGGCGCGGCCCCTTGCGCGCCGACGGCCGGTTTTCCTATACTCCCGCGAGCGAACCTTGCGAAGGCCCGCGCACTTTCGCCGGGTTGCACCGAGGACCGATCCGTGCCGATTGACCATGGCTCATTGAGCGACCGCCCGCCCGCTTCCACACGGATCGCCCTCATCGTCGTCGTGGCGCTCTGCGCGTTCGCGATGGCGCTCAAGCCGGTGCGCAGCCCCGACGTTTGGCATCACATCAAGTCCGGCTGGTTCGTGGTACAGAACGGCGGGCCGGCCACGGTGGATGTCTTCAGTTGCACAGCGCAGGGAAAGCCGTGGATCCAGTACGAGTGGCTGGCGCAGCTCTCCATCTACGGGGTTTACCAGGCCGGCGGCGGCGCGGGGCTGGTGCTGTTCCAGGCTGCGGCGGCGGCGCTCCTGGCGCTGCTGCTGATGGCGGCGATCCGCATCCAGCCGCGCGCCGGGTGGCCGGCGGCGGCCCTCGCGACGGCGCTGGCGCTCTGCGCGGTCTCGCCTCGATTCTTCTCGCGGCCCGAGGCGTTCACCTGGATTTTCTTCGCCGGCTGGCTGCTCGCGGTGGAGAAGGTCCGCTCGGGGCGCGGCGCGTACTTCGTGCTGCCGGCGATCCTGATGGCGCCGTGGGTCAACATGCACGGCGCCTGGCCCGCCGGGCTGGCGTGGCTGGGACTGATCTGCGCCGGCGAGACCGCGCTGCGGCTCTTCGGCGCGGCCTCGGCTCTGCCGAAACCGGCCGTGCTGCGGCTTTGGGCGGCGCTGGGGCTGGCAGCGGCCGCGACGCTGGTCAATCCATATGGCTTTCGCATCTGGGAGGTGCCGCTGAAACTAACGAGCTCGCCGGAACTGAGCGCCGTCATCGCCGAGTGGCAGCGCCCGGACCTGGCGTACTGGCTGGACATCCGGCTCGTCGGCGCGGGGATTTTCCTGCTGGCGATCCTGGCGGCGCCGCGCCGGGCGCGGCTGACCGATGCGCTGATCGTGCTCGCCTTCGGCGCGCTCGCCCTGAGAGCCAAGCGCCACACGGCCCTGGCGATGATCGCCATTGCGCCCATCGCGGCCGGCCAGTTCAGCGCGCTTTGGGAAAAATGGGCGAAATGGGAAATATGGGAGCGATGGGAAGAATGGGGACGAACGAAGCGTAAATGGCCGTGCCCATTCCTCCCATCTCTCCCATTATTCCCATTCATCAAGCCCGCGGCCGTCGCCCTGGTCTGCGTCGCGCTGGCGATCGCGGCGCTGGGCGGCTTCCGCCTGAAGCGCGCAGGCATCGGCATTGACCACAGTATGTTTCCCGAAGGCGCCGCACGATATCTCGCCGAGCGCCGACTGGACGGGAACCTTTTCAACTCCTACCAGGACGGCAACTATCTCCTGTTCGCGCGGTACCCGCAGAACCGCGTGTTCATTGACGGGCGCGTGGATGTTTATGGGGCGGCGCTGTTGCGCACTTATGCCGCCGTCGCCCACGCCGAACCGGACTGGCCGCGGGTCCTCGCGGGTTACTCGGTGGAGATCTGCGTTATGCCGACGCATAGTCCCACCGAAGCGCGGCTCCTGGACGCGCTCCACCGTTCGCCGGAGTGGGCGCTCGTGGACTGGGACGATCGCTCGGCGATTTACGTCCAGCGAACTCCGGACCGCGCGGCCTTCCTCGGCCGCGAACACATCTACTCGGTCCGGCCGGACGATTTCGACTTCGCCGTCCTGGAATCGCCTTCACTTCTGGCGAGCGCCGAACAGGACTACCGCGCTAAGCTGCAGGAAGACCCGAATTGCGCCCTGGCGGCATACAGCCTCGGCCGGTGCCTCATCGCGCGCGGCCGGCAGGCCGAGGCGATACCTCTGCTCGAGAAAGCCATCGCGCTCGGTCTCCGCCAGCACATTCCCGACGCGCACCTGGCGCTGAGCGCGCTTTACCTGCAAGCCGGCCAGACGGACGCCGCGCTCAGCCACGGGCTGCAGGCGCAGGAACTTTCGCCCGGCGACTGGAAAATCCTCTGGAACCTCTCGATAATCTACGGGGAGAAAGGGGACATCGAAAGCGCGCTCGCGTCGGCGCGCCAGGCGCTCCAGTTGGAACCGGACCTGCCCCACGGCGAAGAGCGCGTCCGCGCCCTGGAACAGAAGTTGACCGAAAGGCGGCGAGGGCCATGAAGCCGGCGGTGATGCTGCCCACTTACAACGAGGCGGAGAACCTCCGCAAGATCACCGAGGCCGTCCTGCGCGCGGCGCCGGAGATGACCGTCGTCATCGTGGACGATGAGTCGCCCGACGGCACCGGCCGGCTCGCCGACGAACTCGCCCGCGCCTCGGACCGAGTCCGCGTGATCCATCGGCGCACGCAGCGCGGCCGCGGCTATGCCGGCGCCGAGGGATTCCGTTACTGCGTGGCCCAGGGATTCGACCCGATCCTCGAGATGGACGCGGACCTCTCGCACGACCCGTTCTATCTGCCCGAGTTCCTGGCGGCCTCGCGCGAGTGGGATGTCGTCATCGGCTCGCGCTCGGTCCCCGGCGGCGGGGCGCGCGACCGCGGCTTTGGCCGAAGGCTCATCACCGCCGGCGCCGCCTTTTACCTGCGCACGATGCTCGGCCTGAAAGGCGTCCGGGACCCGACTTCCGGCTATCGCTGCTTCCGCCGGAGCGTGCTGGAGAGCATTCACCTGGAGACGCTGACTTCACCCGGCCCCGGCATCGTCACGGAAATTCTGTACCGCTGCCGCGGGTTCCGGATCAAGGAAATCCCGATCCTTTTCCAGGACCGCGAGAAGGGCCGGAGCAAGTTCAACCTGCGGGCGATGGGGGAAAGCCTGGCCCTGGCCGCGCGGCTGCGGATAAAAGGGCGCTGATTATCGAGACCGGCGTCCCGGAAAGAGGAATCTCATAAGCGGCTTGTAGTGGCGCCGTAAGGCGCTATTTAGTATGCCCTTACGGGCACACTACGAGCAGCCAGAGCGCGCAGAGTACTGCGCGCGACATGACGCAGGCTGGACTTATGTATATTACTTCCCGGACACTGCTCTGGATTGGCGCTCGCTTTCCCACGCCTCGACCTGGCCGGGGACGTAGCGCTGCGTCGGGAACGAGTCGCGCACGACGGTGCGGAGTTCCGCCAGCGAGCCGATCGCGCCGACGGCCTTCGCCTGCATCAGCATATTGCCGATTGAGGTCGCCTCGATCGGGCCGGCGATCACCTCGCGCCCCGTCGCGTCGGCGGCGAACTGGTTGAGCAGCACATTCTGCGCGCCGCCGCCCACGATGTGCAGCACGCGGCTGGGCCGGCCGGTCATCGCCTCGACCTTGTCGAGCGTCCGCCGGTACGTGAAAGCCAGCGACTCGAGAATGCTGCGGACGATCTCGCCCTTGTCCGACAGCGGCGGCTGGCCGGTCTGCTCCAGATAACGGTTAATCCGCGCCGGCATGTCTCCGGCCGCGGTGAAACAGTCGTCGTTCGGCTCGATCCGCGCCGCGAACGGCCGCGCCGCGCGCGCCATCTCCGTCAGCTTCGCGTACGAAAAATCGCTTCCCTCGCGCTGCCACTGGCGCCGGCACTCCTGCACCAGCCACAGGCCGGCCAGGCTCGTGAGGAAACGGATTGTGCCTTCCACGCCGCCCTCGTTGGTGATATTGTCCGCGAAACTCGCGTCGGTGATCACGGCCTGTTTCAGCTCGACGCCGGCCAGCGACCACGTGCCGCTGGAGAGATAGGCCCAGCCTTCTCCTTCGGCCGGCACGGCGGCCACCGCGCAGCCGGTGTCGTGTGAGCCGGAGGCGATGACCGGCACGCGCCCGCAGTCGCACTCGGCGGCGACCGCGGCGGTCAGCCGGCCGACGACCGTGCCTGGTTTGACGATCTGCGGCAGAAGCTCCGCCGGGAGGTCGAGCCGCGCGAGCAGCTCCGCCGACCACTCGCCCGTGTGCATGTCCGCCATCTGCGAGGTGCTCGCCAGCGTGTACTCCGCGAAGATTTCGTCGCAGAGCGCGTGCGCCACGAGGTCGGCCATGAACATCAGCCGGCGCGCCCGCGCGAGCGCCGGGTCCTTGCGCAGGCGCATGGCCAGGAGCTGGAAGAGCGAGTTGATCCGCCGGATCTCGATGCCCGTCCGCGCGTACACTTCGCGTTTCGGCACGCGCCGGAACGCCTCCTCGAGCATCCCTTCGGTCTGGGCGTCGCGGTAGTGATACGGGTTCTCCACGAGTTCGCCGCGCGCGTCGAGCAGGCCGAAATCCACGCCCCAACTGTCCACGGAGATTCCCGCGATCTCCTTTCCGCTCTGCTCCACGCCGAGCGCGATGCCGCGCTTGACGCCCGCCAGGATCTTCGCGAAGTCCCACCGGAGCGACTCGCCCTGTTGCAGCGGGCCGTTGGCGAAACGGTGCGCTTCCGCGATCTGCAGCCGCCCGCCGGCGAGCGATCCGCGCATCACGCGGCCGCTCTCGGCGCCCAGATCAACCGCCAGGAACTGCTTGGCATTGGACATGATCGTTTCTCCGATAATTCGGCCTCGGCCGTCTTTTTGGATTACATCCGACCGGCGAGATGTTACTTCATGCCGCGGGATTTTTCCACCTTGACTTTTCACCTGGAAACTGCGATTTTGCGGATGCGATCGCGCAAGGACGATGAACGGTGGGCGACCCGGACCCCGGTTCGCCCGGGAGGAAAACGATGCGAAAGCTTATCCTGACGCTCGCGGGGCTGGCGTTCCTCTGGCAGGCGGCGAACGCGCAGACGGCGCCTGCGCCGGAGACGACCGCGCCGCCGGACCAGAAGAGCGCGCCGGACCCGCGCATCAAGCAGATACTCGAGGCGCGCAAGATTGGGTACGAACTCACCCGGTCCGGCAACTTCAAAGTGACCTTCACCTTCAAGAACGGCCGCAGCCAGGTCGTGATCATCAGCTCGGCGACCTATCGGTACATGAACCTGGAAATTCGAGAAATCCTGTCGCCGGCGTACCGGTCCGCCGCGCCGTTCACCGCGGAGGTGGCCGACCGGCTGCTGTCGGACAACAATGACAAGAAGCTCGGCGCGTGGGTGATGCAGAAGGATAAGGACGGCTACTACGCAATGTTCGTCACGAAGATCCCGGCGGACAGCAGCGACGAATCGTTCATCAGCGCGCTGCGGCTGACGGTGGAAGCGGCCGACGAGATGGAGAAGGAGCTGACGGGCAAGGACGAGTTCTAAGTCTGCGGCTCGACGCTGACTTCGGCGGCGGGCGGCTGCCCGGGACCCGGCTTCGGATGATGGGCTTCCTCTTCCGGCTCATGCAGGTCCGGCGGGACGTAACCTGGGGTCTTCGCCTTTTCCACCTCGGTGTGAAACGCGTCGAGGAGCACCTTCTGAAACCGCGCGCGGCACTCGCTGTTGATCGGGTGGGCGACGTCCACGTGGAGTTTGCCGCTCGCCTCGGCCGGGTCCGGCGCGCGCTTTCCCGGCAGCCGGGCTCCGCACTCGTTGCAGAACTTCGCGCGCAGGTGGTTTTTGCTGTGGCACTTCAAGCAGTGGTCCGCCAGCTTGCGGCTGGGCATCGCGACAAACAAGCCTTTCGCCCCGTCAATGATCTTGATGTCGCGTACGACGAACTCCCGGTCGAGCGTCATGGTGCAGAAGGCGCGGAGACGTTCCGTTTTATCCTCGATGAGCCGGATTCGAACGTCCGTGATCTCCATCGGGCTCCCCTCCTGATCGCCAAGCCCTCGGATGTCGTTCGCCCGCCCGCCGGCGGCAGTTCTGCCCTTTTTCCCCGCCTGCGGCTCTTGAGTCAATAATAGGACGGCCGGGGGCGCGTGTCAAGAAAAAAATGAGGGGCGCCGGCCGGCTTACCGAGGCGCGCCGATCCCTTCGGTGATGGCGCTGAGGGCGTCGGCGGAGAGGGTGGAAATCCAGGTCGCCTGGGAGCGCGACGTGGAAGAGACGCCGACGGTGGCGCTCCAGAGCGTCTCGCCTGTGGCCGGGTCGAGGCCGCGCAATTCCAGGCGCACCGTCGTCTTGGGCATGAAGAGGAGCCAGGACCGCTCGAACGCGGCGACCTTGCCGCGCACGACCAGGTTTGCGCCGAGCTTGCGCCCCAGTTCGCCGGCGCGCTCATCGTCCAAGGCGGAGAATTCCGCCGAGGTGAGCTTCTCATCCAGCATCAGGTTACGGATCGCCGTTTCATCAATGCTGCGGAACCGGCCGCTCGCGCCGACCGCCCGCGAAATGGAGCGCGCGAGCATCGCCCCGCTGCCCTGCGCGCCCGTGCGCCCGTAGATGGTGTACTCCTCGGTCGTCTTTTTCGTGCCCGACTCGTCCAGCGGAAAGACCGCGACCACCCATTGCGCGGGTTGCGCCGGCAGCTCAATCTGGCGGTCTACCTGGACCTGCGAGGCGCCGCCGCAGCCGGCCAGGCCGGCCAGAAGACAGAGGATCCCCGCGCAGCGCGCGGTGGCGCGCGCCGCTCCGGCCAAGTCCACCCCGCCTCTCATTCGCCCATGCGCGGTCGGCATCCGGCGTTCACGTGTGTTTGATCGTGACGAGCGTCAAATCATCGGACTGCGGCTCGCGGCCGGTGAAAGTCTGCACGGCCGTCAAGATGCTCTGGGTCAGAGTCTCCGGCCGGCCGCGGTGGCCCCGCAACACGTCCTGGAGGCGTTTTTCGTGGAAGATCTCGCCGTCGGTATTCTTTGCCTCGGTGATGCCGTCGGTGTAGAGGACGAACGCGTCGCCGGGCTGCGCCTCGATGCCCACGTCCTCGAAGGACGAGCCGCTCTCGACGCCCAGCGGCAGCCCATGGCCGGCCTCGACGACGCTGACCTCGCCGGTGGATTCGCGCACCCGGTACGGCATCGGATGGCCGGCCGAGCAGAAGGTGATCCGGCCGCTGCGGTTGTCGAAGACGCACGCCAGCGCGGTCACGAATGTGAGATCGGTCCACTCCGAGGCGAGCAGGTCGTTGACGAACGCGAGGATGCCGCCGGCGGTGCGGCGCACCTGGCTGACCACGCGGCAGTACGCCATGACGCGGGCCATGTACAGCGCGGCGGGTACGCCTTTGCCGCAGACATCGCCGATCACCACGCAGGTCCGGTCGTCCGCGACGGGGATCGCGTCGAAGAAGTCGCCGGCGATCCACCGCGCGGGGAGATTCCGCGCCGAAAATTCCCAGCGTTCGCGGCTCGGCAGTTGCGCGGGCAGGACCTGCTCCTGGATCTCGCGCGCTACGCGCAGGTCCGCCTCGTGCCGCTCGCCTTGGAGGATCTTCGCGCGCATCCAGGACTTCTGGATCGCGATCACGATGAAGTTCGCCAGCGTCGAGAGGAGCAGCTCGTCCGATTGCGTGAAGATGCCGGCGTCGTTCCGGTTGTTGACGTTCAGCACGCCGAGCACGCGCTTCTGGTAAATCAGCGGCACCGAGAGCAGCGACTTGGTGCTGTACCGCCGGCGGCTCTTGCGCTGGAAGAGCGGGTGCGTCTCGACGTTCTCGATCAGCAGCGGCTTGCCGGTCTGCGCGACCCAGCCGGTGATGCCCTCACCGATGCGCGCGCGCCACGTCCGCTGGATTTCCGGGTCCATCCCATATGAGGCGTGAATGCGCAGCACGTCCGTCCCCGGCTCCACCAGCACCAGCGAGCAATTGCCCACCTTCAGGAGGCGCGTCGTCAGCCGGACCAGCTCGTTCATCACCTTCTCGGCGTCTTCGAGCAGGCTGACGATGTCGCTGACTTCCTTGAGGATTCTCTCGAGCGCGTAACTTTCAGCACAGGGCGGATCGCGATGTTGCTCCCCGGTCATCATCTCCTCCGTCTTTCACCGGCGTCGCTTCCCGGCATCTCGAATGCCGGGTTCAACGTAGCACGGTCGCCGGCAAGTGTCAATATTCCCGCCCTCCGGGCGCGGGCTCGGCGGCTCCTGTAGGATCATCGGCGTTTCCGGCGTTTTCTTGAGTCATCTTGACGCTGGCGCCGCGCGCCGGTATGCTCCGTCCTCATGGAAAAGTCCGCGCGCGACAATGCCTCCGTGGAACCGAAGCGCCGCCCGCTCGACGCGGCTCAGGTCGGCCCCGCGCATTCGTCGAAGCGTCGCAAGGGGCCGCGCCGCGTCGCCCGCAAGACGCCCGACAAGCTGATCGTGCCGCAGGAGGCGGAGATCTTCCACGTCTATCCCGACCAGGCCCGCATGCGCCTCGACCAGTTCCTGAAGATGCGCCTGCACTGGCGCTCGAGGACGAAGGTGCAGGAATTGATCGCCGAGCGCGAGGTCACCGCCGGCGGAATCCGCCTCGATTGCTCGTACCGCGTCAAGCTCGGCGAGGAAATCCGCCTGCCGCTCCCGCCGCCGCCGGAGGCCGCGTACCGCATCGCCGAGATCCCGCTGGAGATCCTCTACGAGGACGACCTGCTCATCATCCTCAACAAGCCGCCGCACCTCGTCGTCCATCCCGCCGGCCGCCACCGCTACGACACGCTCATCAACGCGCTCCACCTGCGTTACCGCGACCTGCACGACCCGAAGAAGGACATCATCCCGCGGCTGGCGCACCGCATAGACCGCGAGACGAGCGGCGTGCTCATCGCGTACAAGATGCGCCGCCATGAGCGCGCCTCGCCGCTGGTCTTCGAGCGGACGCAGGTCGTCAAGGAGTATTTCACGATCGCCGAGGGCGCGGTGGAGCAGGATTCCGGGGTGATTGACCTGCCCATCGGGCGGCGGCCGGACACGCCGCACGACCAGGCGCAAGTCACCGTGCATCCCGGCGGCCAGACCAGCCGCACCGGCTACCAGGTGCTCGAGCGGTTCCGCGGCTTCACCTGCCTGCGCTGCCGCCTGTTCACCGGCCGCATGCACCAAATCCGCGTGCACCTGCAGGCCATCGGCCACCCGGTCGTCTGCGACAAGCGCTACGGCCTGCGCGCCGAGCTGCGCCGCTCGGACCTCGGGCCGCTCGCGCCGGGCGAGGAGGACCGCCTGCTGCTGAGCCGGCAGGCGCTCCACGCCCATCGGATCCGGTTCAACCACCCGGTCACCGGCAGCCCGGTGACGATTGAGGCGCCGCTGCCGCCGGACCTGCAGTGCCTGTTGGAGGCTTTGCGCGCAACGTGAACCGCTCCATCGTGGACAAGATCGCCGCTTACGTCGCCGCCCGGGGGCCGGACGGCGTTGATGCTCAGGAACTGGCGACCGTCTTTCTCTCACCCATGTCGGCGCCGCCGCAGCTCTGCGCGCGGCTGATCGGCAACGTGCTCTCCGGCGACCCGCGCCTGGTCCTCGGCCCCGATGGAAGGTGGCGCGTGAACCGCTCCGGGCCGGCCACGGCCGCCGGTTCGGACTACACGGTCATCGAGGCGACGGAAGTCGCCGCCGGCGCGCGGCATTACTTCATCGCCTGGGCCGCGTTGCGTGTGGACGCGGCCGGCCGCGCGGGACAGACGGTCAGTTCGGCCATTCGGCCGGACGACCCGTGGCCGCCGGACCTGATTCTTCCGCCGCAGATCAAGAAGGCGGTCCTCGCAGGGCCGCCGCTGACGGCGGCCGTGCTGCAGGCCGCCGACTTCGCTCGCGGGTCCGTCGTGGTCGCGTACCGCATCGGCGGATTCCAGTCCGCCGTGGCGCGCGCGATCGCGGAGCCGGACGAGACGCCGCAGCCGCTGTCGCTCGAGCGGCTGGGGAAACGTGCGCCGGGGCTGAAGACGGATTCGCGCGAGGCGCTCGCCGCGCGGCTGGGCCTGCCGGCGCGCGAGGTCGCCGGCGCCGCCGCCACGGCCCGCGCGACGGCGGAGATGCTTTCGGCCATGCTGGCCCGCAAGGAGAGCTTCGGCCTCGGCGAGCCGGAGGGCTGGACGGAGCTGCAGCACCCGAAGAAGATTGAGGCGGACTTCTCCCGCTTCGAGTTCGACCACGGCTTCATCGCCGGCCTGCCGGAGTCTCCGGGCATCTACATCATGCGCGACGCGAACGGCACGGCGATCTACGTCGGGAAGGCTTCGAACCTCCGCGCGCGCGTGCAGAGCTACTTTCGCCCGCGGATCGAGCGCGACGAGAAGACCGAGCGCATCCTCGAGGCGCTCTCGCGCGTCGAGATCGAGGAAACCGGCTCCGAGCTCGCCGCGCGGCTTGCGGAACAGCGCGCGCTCCGCGCGCTCCAGCCGGCGATCAATATCCAGTTCGACGTGCATGACCGCCCCGAAGCGTCGAAAGGACCCGCGCGCCGAGTCCTGCTGATGCTGCCCGCGCCGGATGCCGGCGAGGTGGAGATCTTTCTGCTCGACGGCAACCGCGCGATGCGCCGGGTGAAGCTCCCGCGCGCCGAGGCGCGCGAGCGCCTCCGACCGCTGCTCGCGGAATTCTTCTTCGGGCCGAAAAAGCCGGCGGGCCAGCCGGTGGCCGAGCCGGAGCGCGAGGAATTGCAGATCGTGCGGAGCTGGCTCGACCACAACGCCGACCGGGTCAACGCGCTGGACGTGGACCTGGCCGGCGGCCTCGAGGGCACGCTGGCGCTGCTGGACCGATACCTCCACGAACCGCCCGATTCCGGGAAAGTGTTCCACGTGTAACCGCCCGGCGGCAGACTCCTTACCGCATTGACTTGACAGGGCGCGGCGGAAGGTGTAATATTGGTTAGTTAGCAAACGAACTATCCGGTCAGCAGTGCCAAACCAGAGGATGGAGTTGCCATGGGTGCGATAAAAATGCTGCCCGCCGAGCATGCCCATCGGTCCCTGCTGCGCGCCTTCGGGTCGCTGAAGAAGGCGATGGAGCCGTATTTCGCCCGTTTCGGCATCAGCCGGCCGCAGTGGGCGGTGCTGATCGTGCTGCACCGGTCCGAGCAGGAAGGCGCCGCAGGCGGGATGCGGCTGCGCGACCTGGGCGAGCGGCTCTTTATCCAGCCGCCCAGCGTCACCGGCGTGGTGGACCGTCTCGAGCGCGAAGGCCTGGTCGCGCGGAGCAAGGAGGAGGAGGATTTGCGCGTGCGGCGCGTCCGGCTGACGGACGAAGGCCGCGCGGTGATCGAGCGCGTGCTCGCCGTGCACGCCGGGGAGATCCAGGCGCTCATGCGAGGCCTGACCCTGCGGCAACAGGCCACGCTCGCCCGGCTGCTGGATCAACTGGATGACCACCTGAAGGCCTATAACGCCGACGCCGGCGGCGCGCGCCGCCTGCAAAGCGCCCAAACTTTGGAGCGATAGGTGAAACCATGCGAAACGCGATCATAATCGTCCTGGTCGTAATCGTGCTGGGCGGCATTGGAGCCGGAGTGTACTGGTATGCCCATCGCGAGGCCGAAACCACCGCGAAATTCAGGCTCGCGGCGGTCACGCGCGGCGACATTGTCTCCACGGTCTCGGCGACCGGGACGATCGAGCCGATCGAGGTCGTGGACGTCGGCGCGCAGGTCGCCGGCGTCATCCGCTCCTTCGGCACGGACGTGAACGGCAAGCCGGTGGACTACGATTCGGTGGTGTCGGAGGACACGGTCCTGGCGAGGATAGACCCTCAGATCTATCAAGCCGCCCTGGACTCGGCGCAGGCGATTCTGGAGCAGGCCGAGGCGGCCGTGCCGAAAGCGCAGGCGGACCTGGAGATGAAGAAGGCGGTGCTCGAACAGGCCACGAACGATTGGAACCGGGCGCAGACCCTCTGGAACACCAAGACCGGGGCGCTCGCCGATACGACTTACGACCAGTATAAGGCCACCTTCGAAACGGCGAAGGCCAACGTGGAAGAGGACGTCGCCAATATCAAGGTGGCCGAAGCCGTCGTGGCTCAGGACAAGGCCGCCGTGGACCAATGCAAGACCAACCTGGCCTACTGCACGATCACCTCGCCGGTCAAAGGCACCATCATTGACCGGCGCGTCAATATCGGCGAGACGGTGGTCTCCAGCTTAAGTTCGCCGAGCCTGTTCCTGATCGCCAAGGACCTCACGAAACTGGAGATCTGGGCGGCGGTGAACGAGGCGGACGTCGGCGGCATCTACGAGAATCAGCCGGTCAAGTTCACGGTGGACGCCTTCCCGAACCAGACCTTCGACGGGACCGTGAACCGGGTGCGGCTTAACGCCACGATGACCTCGAACGTGGTGACTTATACCGTTGAGGTCACCACCGACAACAGCAACGGCAAGCTGCTGCCTTATCTCACCGCCAACGCGTGGTTCGAGACGGGCCGGAAGGATAAAATCCTGTTGGTTCCCAACGCCGCGTTGCGCTGGACGCCGACGCCCGCGCAGCGGGGCCCGTTCGCCCGCGGCGCCACTGGCGGCAAGGGCCAGACGGACGCCTCCAGCGGCGACGCGCAGGCGCAGACGTCGAAGGACGGCGCCGACAGCGGCCAGCAGGCCAAGGCGTCCGGCACGCGCCGGACGCGCGCGAGGGTCTGGGTGGTTGACGGCGCGTACGTGAAGTCGATCTCGGTGAAGGTGGGCATGACCGACGGCCTCAACACAGAGGTCACCGGCGACGGGATCGATGAAGGCCTCGAGGTCATCACCGGCGACATCACGCCGGGGGCCGTCCAGCAGGCCACGAACGCAAACACCAACCCGTTCACGCCGCAGTTGCCGGCGCGCAAGAGGTAGTCTCGCGGGCCGTCGCAAGCCGGCTGGAGCGTCCAGCAAAGGATCGCAGCATGGAATTGCTCAGACTCAAGGACGTCTACAAGACCTATCACCTCGGCGAGATTGACCTGCCGGTGCTGAAGGGGATTTCGCTGTCCATCGAGCGCGGCGAGCTGGTCGCCCTCATGGGCGTCAGCGGCTCGGGGAAGAGTACCTTGATGAACATCATCGGCTGCCTGGACCACCCGACCTCCGGCAACTACTGGCTGGACGGCAACGAGATCTCCGGGGCCTCCGCCAACGAGCGCGCGGACTTGCGCAACCGCATGATCGGCTTCGTCTTCCAGACTTTCAACCTGCTCTCGCGGAGCAGCGCGCTGGAGAACGTGATGATGCCGATCGGCTACTCGGCCGACTCCGGCACGGAACACGAGCGGCGCGAGCGCGCGGCGGAGATGCTCAAACGCGTGGGCCTCGGCGACCGCATGGACCATGAACCCTCGCAGCTCTCCGGCGGGCAACAGCAGCGCGTGGCCATCGCGCGGTCGCTGATCAACCGCCCGCAGTTCCTCCTCGCCGACGAGCCGACCGGCAACCTGGACTCCAAGAGCAGCGTGGAGATCCTGCGCATGTTCGAAGAGCTGAACCGCGACCAGGGCATTACGATCCTGCTGGTCACGCACGACCCGGGCGTGGCGGCGCACGCGAAGCGCATCATTCGTATCCGCGACGGCGTCATCGGCAGCGACGGGATCGCTTCCGCCGCGTCGGCCGCCGCCGGCGACGGCGCTGAGACGGAAAAAGGAGTTCCGACATGAGGCATCAACATACCTTCCGGACGGCCACCAAGGCCCTGAGCCGCAATATCATGCGCGCGGCGCTGACGACGCTCGGCATCGTCATCGGCATCGCCGCGGTGATCACGATGGTCGAGATCGGCAAGGGCTCCTCGAGCTCCATGAAGAAGATCATCGAGAACATGGGCGCCAACACGCTGCTGGTTATGCCCGGCCAGCCCAACGTCGCCGGCATCCGGCAGGGCGCCGGCAGCTCGATGAACCTCACGCCCGGCGACTGCGATGCCATCGCCCGCGAGTGTCCCGCGATCACCGTCGCCGCGCCGATCGTCTGGGCCGGCGCGCAGATCATTTACGGCAACCAGAACTGGCAGCCGCAGCAGATGTACGGCACTACGCCCGAATTCCTCCAAGTGCGCAACTGGTCGCACCTGTCCGAGGGCGAATGCTTCACTGACGCCGACGTCCGCAACGCCGCCGAGGTCTGCCTGGTCGGGCAGACGCTCGTGCACGAACTCTTCCAGGACCAGTCGCCCGTGGGCAAAGAGATCCGCGTGGGACCGGTCTTGTTCAAAGTCGTCGGCGTCCTCTCGAAAAAGGGCGCCAACATGATGGGCTGGGACCAGGACGACATCCTGCTGGCGCCCTGGACCTCGATCAAGTTCCGCGTGACCGGCGCGAACGCCAGCCACGCCCCGACCGTGACGACCACGATCACCACCACCAGCACGCTCGACCAGATCTACCCGACCTCGGCCGGCGTGGAGACCGACGCGCTGTACCCGGCGCCCTCGGCCTCGGAGGCCGCCGACACGCCCCTGTCCGTGCGCTTCATCAATCTGAGCCAGATCCTGGTCGCGGCCCAGAGCTCGGACGCCATACCGCAGGCGATCAGCCAGATCACCGGCCTCCTGCGCGAGCGGCACCGCGTCAAGATGGACGACCCGGACGATTTCCGAATCCGCGACATGACCGAGATCACCAAGGCACTGAGCTCCACGACCACGCTGATGGGCACGCTGCTGTTGTGCGTGGCGCTGATTTCGCTCGTCGTGGGCGGCGTGGGGATCATGAATATCATGCTGGTCTCCGTCACCGAGCGAACCCGCGAGATCGGCCTGCGCATGGCCGTCGGCGCCCGCCCGCGCGATATCCTCTGGCAGTTCCTCACCGAGGCGATCCTCCTGTGCTTCAGCGGCGGCCTGGTCGGCATCGGGATGGGATTGGGCAGTTCGTACATGGTGACCAAGCTCCTGCACTGGCCGACCGAACTCTCCGTCGCCGCAATCATCGCGGCGGTTTTCGTGTCCGTCAGCGTCGGCGTCTCCTTCGGGTTCTACCCGGCGTGGAGAGCCTCGCGCCTCGATCCGATTGACGCGCTGCGCTACGAGTGAGCAACCTGGACTGAGAGGAATGGAAGTTATGGGAATCATGGCCGCGCGAATTCTGCACAAACTGCGCCGCTGCACCTGGCTCTCCGCGGGCCTCCTCGGCGCGCCGGCGCTGCTCATCGCCGGCTGCACGGTCGGGCCGGACTTTCACCCGACGAAGACGGAGACGGAACTCCCCGCCGGCTGGGACGGCACCACCGTGGCCGCGCCCGCCCAGACGAGCATCGCGACGACCGAGACGCCCCAGCTCATCGAATGGTGGGCCGTCCTGAAAGATCCGAAGCTGACTCAACTGGTGGGTGACGCGCTCAAGGCGAACCTGGACCTGCGCACGGCCGTAGCGGCGCTGTGGCAGGCGCGGGCGACGCGCAACGTGACGGCGTCGGCCTTCTGGCCGACGGTGAACGGCACCGGATCGTACACGCGCAGCGCCACCGGCCGCGGCGCCGGCGGCACCGGCCGCGCGGGGGACTTGTTCCAGGCCGGCCTCGACGCCACGTGGGAACTGGATATTTTCGGCGGCGTCCGCCGCAATATCGAGTCCGCCGACGCCAACATTGACGCCGCCGTCTGGAACCTGCGCGACGTGCAGATCACTGTGATCGCGGAGGTGGCGACCGACTACGCGGACCTGCGCGCCTTCCAGCAGCGCATCCAGATCGCCAACGACAATCTCAAGGCGCAAAAGAACACCGCCGAGTTGACCCACCAGAAGTTCCAGGGCGGGCTGGCCACCAACCTCGACGTGGCCAATGCCGACGCGCTCGTGGCCACCACCGAGGCGACGATTCCGCCCCTGGAGACCAGCGAGCGGCAGACCATCTACGCATTGAGCGTGCTCCTCGCGCGGCCGCCGGCGGCGCTCAAGGAGGAACTCTCCGTGCCCGGGCCGATCCCGCAGGCGCCGGCGCAAGTGCCCGTCGGGCTGCCCTCGGCCCTGCTCGAGCGCCGGCCGGACGTCCGCCAGAGCGAGGAGTTGGTCCACGCCGCCACCGCGCAGATCGGCGTCGCCGTCTCCGCGTGGTACCCGCAGTTCTCGCTGACCGGCGCGTTCGGCTACGAAAGCGACCGGGCCCGCTCGCTGCTCCGCTCCGGCAACTCGCTCTGGTCGCTGGGGCCATCGGTCACGTGGCCGATCTTCACCGCCGGCCGCATCGAGGCGAACGTCGAGGTGCAGAAGGCCCTGCAGGAACAGGCGTTCCTGGCTTACCAGAAGGCCGTGTTGGGTGCGCTGCAGGATGTGGAAAACTCGCTGGTGGCGTTTGCGCTGGAGCAGCAGCATCGTCAGTTGCTCGACCAGGCCGTCAAAGCCAACACCAAGTCGGTGGACCTGGCCACGCAACTTTACAAGCAGGGGCTGACCGATTTTCTCAACGTGATCGTGGCGGAACAGGCGCTGCTGTCCTCTCAGGACGCGCTCGCGCAGAGCAACCTGGCCATCGCCACGGACCTGATCTCCCTCTACAAGGCGCTCGGCGGCGGGTGGGAAGTGAAGCCACAGTCGTGAGTGTCCGGCTTCAGGCGGTTGACGCGCGGAGCCTGCGCTTGTTATAGTGAAATGTGCAAGCGCAGCGGAAAGACGGCGCCGAGGGGACGCGTCGTCATGTCGTCGTAAGACGCAGCGCCACAACGCGTTGAAGCAAGACATGGAGGTTCGCCCGCAAGCGACGTGGAACTGAAACGCACCGAACTGGCCGTGGCGGCCGAGCGGGCCGTGCTGGTGGGCGCTTCGACCGAGAGCGCCACGGTCGCGCGGGAATCGCTCGAAGAAATACGCCGCCTCGCCGCGACGGCCCACGCGGTCATCGTCGCCGAAATGGTCCAGCATCGCCGCCTGCCCGACGGCGCCACGTACCTCGGCAAGGGCAAGGTCGAGGAGCTGGCCGAACTCTGCCGCGTCCAGAACGTCGACGTCGTCATCATGGACGTGGACCTCAGCGCGGCCCAGGTCCGCAACCTGGAAGAGATCACCGACCGGAAGGTCATTGACCGCACGGAGCTGATCCTCGATATCTTCGCGCGCGGCGCGCGCACCGCCGAGGCGTGCGACCAGGTGGAACTGGCGCAGCTCGAGTACGCCTTCCCGCGGCTGCGGCGCATGTGGACGCATCTCGAACGCGTCGAGGGCGGCATCGGCATGCGCGGGCCCGGCGAGCGCCAGATCGAGACCGACCGCCGCCTGGTCCGCCGGCGCATCGAGGACCTGAAGCGCCGCATCGAGCACACCGGCCGGCGGCGCGCGCTCGAGGCGGCCTCGCGCAACGACGAGATCACCGCCTGCCTCGTCGGCTACACGAACGCCGGCAAGTCCACCCTGATGAACGCCCTCACCGGCGCCGGCGTCCTCGCCGACGACAAACTTTTCTCCACGCTCGACACGCGCACCCGCGCGTGCGACCTCGGCGAGGGCCGCAAGATCCTGCTGAGCGACACCGTCGGCTTCATCCGCCACCTGCCGCACCAACTGGTCGCCTCGTTCCATGCCACGCTCGAGGAGGCGCGCCAGGCCGACCTGCTGCTGCACGTGGTGGATGTCAGCTCGCCCCAGGCGGAACAGCAGATGGATGCGGTAATGGACGTGCTGCGCCAGATCGGCTGCGCAGACCATGCGATCCTCTGCGTCGGCAACAAGGTGGACCTGATCGAGGAAGAGGCCCACCTGCCGGTGCTGCGGCGCCGATTCGACGGCGCGGTGATGATCTCCGCGGCCACCGGAGCGGGCATCGAGGCTCTCTGCGTGCGCATCCGCGCCATCCTCGATCGGAACGCGGTCCAGGTCGCCCTGACGATGCCGCCAGGCGCGGGCAAGCTGCAGGCGTTCCTCGCCGAGCACGCGGAGGTGCTTTCGCGCCATTACGGCGAAGAGGTGGTGCGGATGTCCGTGCGGATCGCCCCGAGGCACTTCGGCGCCATCCGGAAAATGGGCGGCGTCATCCGGCGCGTTCCGCAAACCCTTCCCGCCGAGAATCCCTGACGGTCCGCCGCGCGCCTGCGGAACTGGGCCGTATGGCGACGCGATAAAATGCTTGACACCGGCCGTCGCAAGCTGTATTAGTTGATGTGCTTGCAGGAGGAGCGACCGGCCATGCGGGTGGGGGAAACCAAGCGTGCGCGCATGGGGCGCAGCAGCACGCCCATCCTGATCTGCGCTGCGCTGGCCGTGTCCGCGATCCTGCACATTCCCGTTGCTCCGGCGCAAACCGCCTCGCTGTTCGTCCTCGACCGTAAATTCTCCCATATCCCGACTGCGCAGCATCGAGTCGCCGTCGCCCCGATCGTGAAGCCGCCGACAGTGGACGGGACGTTGACCGACGAGTGCTGGACCCGCTGCGCGGCGGAGGCCATCGAGTCCGACATGCCCGACGGAATTCCCTCGCGCGCGACCAGTGTGCGCGTCTGCCGCGACGAGAAGAACCTTTACATCGCTTTCGACTGCCATGAGCCAGCCATCGCGCAAGTGCCGCTGCTCAAGCAGCCGCTGAAAGGCGTCTGGAGCGAGGAGAACGTGCAGGTGTGGATCTCGATCCCGGCGCGGGAGAATGATTTCTTCCTTTTTGCGGTGGATCCGAACGGCTCGCGATACCAGAAGAGCCTGCGCGAGGGCGTCCAATGGTCGCCGGACTGGGATGTGCAGACTTCGCGCACGGCGGAAGGCTGGAACGCCGAACTGGCGATTCCGCTCGCGAGCCTCGGCGTGAAGGAGCTGCCGCGGGGCGCGTCGTGGAGGGTCAATTTCTGCCGCGATATCGCCGTCACCGGCGAGCGCTGCTCCTGGGCGAGCACGATGGGCAACCGCGCGAATCCCGCCGTCTGGGGCACGTTATTTTTCGGGGAGCGCGCCGCGTACGACCAGAAGGTCGTCGCTCCGCGCCTGACGCTCTATGTGCTGGACGCGGCCGTCGGCGCGCCCGATAAGACGCTCCGCGCCGTCGTGCGCATCGAGCCGGGCTCCACGGACCTGGCCAAAACCAACCTGCGGGTCCGCCTGGAGGCGAACGACGAGGCGCAGGAAAAATTCGTCCCGACTCCGGCGGTCTTCCCCGTCCGTGGAGAGCGCGTCAGCCTCGTCCTGAACGTCGCCGGTCTCCCGCCGGGCGATTTCGCGCTCCATGCGGACCTGCTGGACAAGGAAGGGACAGTCCTGGAACGCGCGGAAGCCGCCGTGAAGAAGCCTGCGGCTCCGGCGAATCCGCGACGGGCCGGCAAGCTCAACGTCCTCGTCCAGCCTCTTCCGGTCAAAGCAAAAGCCGCCGCTTCATGGCCCATGACCGCGGGCGTGGCGCTTCCCATGGGAGCGATCTATTCGCCGGGCAACGTCCGGTTGCTCGGACCGGACGGCGATGAAGTCCCCTGTTGCGCGCAGGTGCGCGCCCGCTGGCCGACCGACGGCAGCATCCGCTGGCTGGGGCTGGATTTCCGCGCCAACATCGCGCGCAAGGGCGGCGAGCGTTACACGCTCGAGTACGGGCCGGAGGTGACCACCGCGGCCATCAGGGGCTTCACCCGGAGCATCGAAGGCATGCGCTCCGACGCGGTCGCCGACGCCTGGGTCACGGACACGGGCGACGCCTGGTGGGTGAACACCGGCGCGCTGTACTTCAACGTCAACTATAAGCACTTCTCCGGCATCGAAAACACCTGGGTGGACGTGACGGGCAACGGCCACTATGGCTCGAACGGGCAGATTCTGAACTCCGAGGTCGGCGGCTCCGGCCCGTACCTGGTGGATTCGTACGGCACCGTGTACCGCCTGGCCAATGATCCGAAGGTACGGGTGGAACTGGAAGAGTACAACGAGCTGCGCCTGGTGCTGCGCGTGGAAGGCCGGCTCCTGGCCGCCGACCGGCCCGGGACGAAGGACGTCGGGCGCTGCTCGCTGCGCATTACGGCGTACCTGGGACAGCCGTTTCTTCGCGTGCAGTGCAGTTTCATCTTCAATGAGCGCACCTGGCACAGTCAGCCGAGCGACATCGGCATCACGGAGCGCATGGACTTCCACACCGGCTTCGATGCCGTCTTCGGAACCCCGGAGATTTTCCGCAAGTCCATCCGGGAGACCGGCGCGGTCTATCTGCAGAAGCTCACGCCGGACACCATTCTCCTTCGGAACCTCACGCAGCCGCCGACGGTGGACCTCCATCCGGCCCACGCGCAGAACTGGGCCGCCGGAGTCGCGCCGGACCGCGGCTTCGCCTTGGACCTGCGCGATATGGACGAACTCCACCCGAAGGAAATCGAGGTGACGCCGGAAAGCCGCGTCATCGTCCATTTCTGGCCGCCCCACGGAGACGAAAGACTGCGCGGCCTGAAGGTGGACGTGGACCGCAGGACGGTCGGCGAGCTCGGCTTCGCCACGACGGGGTGCCTGCTGGACCTGAGTGTGCCGGCCGCCTACGCCTCCGGCTTGAAAGACCGCAACGGGCTTTTTGATTTCGACGCGGTCCGCAATATGGATGTTTCCGATCCCGCCGGCATCGCGTTGACCTACGACATGCTCTACACGTTCGTGAAGGGTCCGCTGGACCCGCTTGAGGTCAGCGGGATCGCCCGCGCCTTCGAGCTGTGCCCCTGCGCCGTGCAGGACGCCCAAAGCCTGGCCGTGTCGGGCGTGCTGCAGGAAATGTTGTCTCCGTCGCGCACCGAGCGCGCCGCCACGATGCTCACGCGCCTGCTCGCCATGGAGAACCGCTCGCCCGCCGACGGCGACTTCAACTTCATGGACGTGCGCCGCCATTGGCTGCCGGAGGAGCAACGCTGGGGCCTGCGCAACTACTGGATGGGCGCCAGCGAAGACCTGCCCGGCGCGCTCTGGCTGCTTTATCTGCAGACCGGCCGGCCGGACATCTTCATCGCCGCCCAGAGGAACCTCCGGCACGTGCTCGCGACGGACCTGTGCAATGATTCCACGCCGTCGCTCGCCGCGCTGGCCGATCCGCGCCGGCGCAAGATCGCCGGCGCCTTCGGGGATTACAAGACTCCCGTGCACTGGCAGAGCACCTGCTGCGTCAGCGACCGCCACGCGCGCCTTCTCGGGCCGCTGCTGGCATACTACCTCAGCGGCGACCTCGTCGCCCGCGACGCCGCGCTCCTCTGGGCGGAGGCGGCGAAGAGCTACGGGCCCGCCACCTGCGGCGCCGACGGTATGGCGTATCTGGACAACCTCGTGGAACTCCTTTCGCTGAGGTACGACCCCGTGCTGGTCGAGCGCGCGGGCGAGTGTGCCGATTACCTGTTCCGCATGCCCGAGGATCCCCAGGAGACCGGCCAGTGGATTCCGGGATTGCGCGACTATCTGCGCGCCACCGGCGACGCGCGCGTAGCCGCGTATCTGCACGACCTCGGCGCAAGGCTGAAAGCCGCCCCGGCGCAGGATCTCCGCTCGATCGGCCTGCTGCGCGACCTGCACGCGGCTACCGGCGAGGCGAACTTCACGGGCCAGGCTTCCGGGCTCATCGAAAGCCTCGAGAAACTGGTGCACGGCAGCCCCTCAAGCGCCGAGGAGGACCTGCGGTTCTCCTGGGATGATTTCTGCGCCTACGTCTTCGGCGCGGCGGAGCCGGTCATCCCGCCTCAGGCGGCCGGAACGACGGCGAAGTAGCCGGGCAGACGGCGCGCCGCGCGCGGCACTCTTGGAATCTTCCCGAAAAGCTGGTAACTTATTTAAATTCCTGAACCGGAGCAGGTCTCATGCCCGCGCTGCAGAATGCCGTCATCTGGATCAATCGCCTTCGCAACCGCACCTCCTCGCGGCGGTATCCGCCGGAGAACGTGCTGGTTCTGCTGCCCCACTGCCTTCAGCACCAGGCCTGCAAGGAGCCGGTGCGAGAGGCGATCCGCAACTGCAAGGGCTGCGGCCGATGCAAGATGAAGGACCTGCGCGCCTTGGCGGAACGCATCGGCGTGCGGGTGCACGTCGCCTCCGGCGGACGCGAAGCGCTCGAACGCGCCCGAGCGCCGGAGGTCCGCGTCATCCTCGCGATCGCGTGCAGCAAGGAACTCTCCGAGGGAATCCGCGCCGCGTTCCCGAAACGCGTGATCGGCATCCTGAATTCCTGGCCTCACGGCCCCTGCAAGGACACCGACGTGGACGTGCGCCAGGTTGAATCCGCCCTGAACCGGCTGGTCAAGCGAGGCTGAACCGTGATCCTCTCTGCTGAAAAATCCGTCCTCTCCGGCGAAGTCGCCGTCCCGGCCTCCAAGTCGCACACGATCCGCGCGCTGACCCTGGCGACGCTCGCCCGCGGGAAAAGCGTTATCTCCAATCCGCTCGATTCCGCCGACACGCGCTCCTGCGTGGGCGCCTGTCGCGCGCTCGGCGCGGAAATCCACGCCGATGGAGAAACCTGGACCGTCCAAGGCGCCGCCGGACGGCTTCGCGTCGCCGAAAACGTCATTGACGTCCAGAACTCCGGCACCACGCTCTACATCGCGCTCGGGATGGCCGCGCTGGTGGACGGGTGGAACGTGCTCACCGGCGACCACCAGACCCGCCGCCGCACCGCGCAGAACCTGATCGCGGCCCTGAACGCGCTTGGCGCGCGCGTCGAGAGTATGCTTAGCAACGGCTGCGCGCCGATCCTCGTCCACGGCCCGCTGCAGGGCGGGCAGGCCAGCCTCGCGTGCCCCACTTCGCAGTACCTCACGAGCCTGCTCATCGCCGCGCCGCTCGCCCGGCTGGATTCGACGATCGTCGCGACGCAGCTCAACGAGGAGCCGTATGTCCTCATGACGCTCGACTGGCTGCGCAAACTCAACGTGCAGGTTACGCACCGGAACCTGCGCGAGTTCACCATCCCCGGCGGGCAGGAATACTCCGCGTTCGAGGGGCGCATCCAGGGCGACTTCTCCTCGGCGACTTTCTTCCTCTGCGCCGCCGCGCTCACCGGGTCGGAGATCACTCTGCGCGGCCTGGACATGGACGACGCCCAGGGCGACAAGGAGGTGGTGAACATGCTCCGCAAGATGGGTGCGGAGACGCAGGCGCTGCCCGGCGCCGTCCGGATTTGCGGCCGCGGCTTGAAGGGCGTCGAGCTGGACCTCAACGCCACGCCCGACGCGCTGCCGGCGCTTGCGATCACCGCCTGCTTCGCCAAAGGGACGACGAAGCTGCTCAACGTCCCGCAGGCGCGCATCAAGGAGACTGACCGCATCCGCGTCATGCGCGAGGTCGTCAACGCGCTCGGCGGAAAGGCGGAGGAACTGCCGGATGGGCTGGTGGTCCACGGCGTGGGACTGCGCGGCGGAAAAGCGCCCGGTCACGCCGACCATCGCGTCGTCATGGCCTGCGCCATCGCGGGGCTTGCGTCGGAAAAGCCCGTCGAGGTGGACACCGCCGAGGCCGTCAGCATCACCTTCCCGAGCTTCGTGGACCTGATGACCCGCTGCGGCGCCCGGATGAAGATCACGGAGTGACGTTCTTTGCGGCGCGAGGCAGTCCGAGCGTCTCACGGCTGAAAAATCATCAATTCCAGTTCGGAGATGGGCCGGTAGTGCCGGCGGTTGGCGGTGCAGAGCGTCAAGTGGTTTTCCACGGCTGTGGCCGCCAGCAGCGCATCGCCCAGCTTCATGCCCGTCTTGAGGCCGAACTCCTCCATGTAGATCGAGGCCCGATGGCCGATGTTCTCGGAGAGCGGCGTCATCTGGAAGCCGGCATCCGCCAGGAATGCCTTGATCGCCCGCACCTCGACTTTGTCGCGCGCGCCCTGGAGAAGCTCCAGGTAACTGACGACGGACAGGAATCGTTCCTCCGTCTCCTCCACGAGCGCGGCGGACCTGGGGTTCCCTCGGAACACCCAGATGAGCACGTCCGTGTCAAAGATCATGGACGCGCCCTTTCCTGACCCGGCGTACGGCCGCGTAAACGTCCTTCAGGTCCTTGCGGTTCTTCCACATGCCGAAGGCTGCGCTCTCGGCGATGCGAAGTTTCTTCCGCTCCGCGTTTCCTGCGGGATACAGGATGCCCTTCCGCCGGCCGCGGTGGAGGATCGTGACGGTCTCGTTGCGGTCGAGCGCCTTGAGTATCTCGCCCATGCGCCGCCGGAGGTCCAGAATCGTGGCTTTCATGGCCGGTCTCCTTCCCGGTGAACTGCACACATGGAGTGTACATTACGCAGGCGAAGACGTCAAGCGGCGCTACTTCTCGGTGAACCGGACCTTCACCACGTTCGACCGGAACAGCTCCGCGCGGTCGAACTCCTTCTCGAACCGCAGGAGCAGCTTCTCATCGTCCTCCAGCGGCCGGCGCTCCAGCCGCGCCGGGTTCTTCGCGAGGAAGCCCTTGAGATAGATCACCTGCACGTAGTATTCGCCCGGCGGCAGCGTTCGGGAGGCGCTCTCCGCCGTGGCGGGGATGTAGCCGGCCGTGAGCCTCTGCACGCAGCCGACGTAGCAGAGCGACGGGAGGAACGTCCAGTCCTCGACGCTCAGCATTTTTCTCGAGGCCTCGTCGCGCTCGATCAGGTCGCCGAGGTACTTGTGGTCGCTGCTGAAGATCGCCAGCCGGGCCGGCAGCGGCGTCTGGACGCCGAAGAACGGGTTGTAGAACTCTTCGCCGCCGCCGCTGTTGAGGAAGCGGATGTCCGCCGAAAACGGCTCGCCCAGCGTCACGCTCTGCGTGTCCACCGAGATCGTCGCAGAACCTCGCGACGAGCCGGAACTGAGGTCGCGCTTCTCGCCGGTCCATCCCGGCGCCATCTCGGCGGCAAGTGAACCGACGCTCAAGGTCAGCCATACCGCGGCGATGAACAGGCGCATGACGAACTCCTTGCTTTCATCCAGCTCCATCCGCTTCGGCCTGATGCTTCGGCACCCGGCGACAAGCATGCTACCGAGCCGGCGGGAACCGTGCAAGCCCGGCGGAGGTTCGTTCAAACCCTTGCGAGGTTTGGTGTGCGGGCAGCCCCCCGAAAAAAGTTCGTCAAAGCACTTGACAACGGGGAGACGATGGTGTAAAGTTCTTTGCGGCGCAAAGGACATGGCCGCCCGGCTGCGGGTGTTCAGGGAATGGACCGGTTGCCGGCGCTCGCGAAGGAGGTAGAAATGAACGAGAACGAGGCGGTGGAACAACTGGCGACGATCCGGCGCATCATGGAGAGCGCCACGCGGATGACGACGCTCCCAGGCAGGGCGGCGGTCTGCGGCGGCGTCTTCGCGCTGATCGGATGCGTCGTGACTTACTGGAAAATGCGCTCGCTCGACTTCGCCGAGATGGCGAACCTGCTGCCCGAGGACTGCCGCGCGCTGATCGCGATGTGGGCGCTGATCGCCATCGCCGGGATCGGGGTCAACATCCTCCTGACGCTGCGCCTGGCCCGCAAGCGCGGCGTGGACGCGTGGTCGCGGCTGGCGCAACTGGCTGCCTATGCGATGGCCCCGGCGCTCCTGGCGGCGACCGCCCTGAGCGTGACGATGATCGAGAACGCGCAGTGGCGCCTGGTCGCGCCGACCTGGATGATGCTCTACGGCGTCGCTCTCTGGATGGCCGGCATTCTTTCCGTCCGGGCGCCGTGGATGCTCGGCGGCGTGTTCTTCGCGGCCGGCGTTGTGACGCTCTTCTGGGCGGCGCCGGCGGCCCTGGCCATGGTCGCGCTGACGTTCGGGCTGGCGCACGTGGTCTTCGGAATCGTCCTGATCCTGCGGTTCGGGGAATGAGCGATGAGCGCCATTCCGTCACCGGAAGGCATTGACAATCTCATCCACGAACGCGCCCGGCTCGGCATCATGTCGAGCCTCGCCGCGGCCGGACCGATGACCTTCTCCGAGTTGAAGGGAACTCTGGGCATGACCGACGGCAACCTGAGCGTGCACGCGCGCGTCCTCGAGGAGGCCGGCTATATCCGGATCGAAAAGCAGTTCGTCGGCCGCAAGCCGCAGACGACCATGTCGTTGACCGCGAAGGGGACGGCGGCGTTTAAAGCCTATGTCGCGTACCTGGAGAGCATCGTGGCGCCGAAGAGAGGGAAGAACGGATGAACTTCGAATGTCGAGCGTCCGTGCAGCATCAAAGAAGAATGCTCTCGTTCCGTACTCGTCCTCGTCGTCGTCCTTGTCCTCGGCCTGCGTAACGGCGGTTCGACGACGAGGACGACGACGAGGACGAGGACGATGTGGCGGACTCAGACGCGCAGCGTAGCTCAGGTGAGTGTCCCGTTTCTTAGGATCGAAAGGAGCGCACGATGTCGGAGAACGTGGAATGCCCGCTGTGCCGGTTGCGGAACGGCGCCAGGGAGTTCATGAAGGCGCAGAACGCGGAGGAAGCATGCTCGTGCGCGAAGGCGCCCCTGGCGCTGATGGCGCTGCCGATGCGCCTCGGATGCGGGCTCCTGGCGGCGGGAACTTTTTTTATTGCCCACAGGCTTTGCCAGATAAAGTCCTTTGCTCAATCGCCCTGCCCGTTCGCCACGGCGCGGCCGGCTGAGCAGGACGCGGAGCGGCATTCATGAAACCCAACTGCGAGTCATTCGATGAAGTGACGGTATCGGCTCCGCCGATGCCGCGCCACGTCGGGATCATCATGGACGGCAACGGTCGCTGGGCGCAGGAACGCGGGCGGTCTCGGCTGATCGGTCACCATATGGGCGCCATGGCGGTGAAGCGGACAGTCCGCGAGGCGGCGCGGCTCGGGATCGAGCAACTGACGCTGTTCGCTTTCTCGACGGAGAATTGGCGCAGGCCTGCGGCGGAGGTGCGGTTCCTCTGGCGGCTGATCCGCCGGTTCCTCCGCGCCGAGTGCAAGGAGCTGCGCGACAACGGCATCCGCCTCCGCGCGGTCGGCCGGCTCGACGGATTGCCCGAAGAGGTCCGCAGCGAACTGCGCCAGGCCATCGCGGCCACGTGCGGCGGCGATGCGCTAACGCTCTGTCTCGCAGTGAATTACGGCGGCCGGGCGGAAATCGTGGACGCCTGCCGACACCTCGTCCGGCGCGCGGTTGCGGGGCACATTTCCGCCGACGAGATCAAGGAGGAAACGCTCGGCGCATGCCTGTATCAGCCGGACATGCCGCCGCTCGACCTGATCATCCGGACCGGCGGCGAGATGCGGCTGAGCAACTTCCTGCTCTGGCAGGCGGCGTATGCGGAACTGTGGGTGACGCCGGTCGCATGGCCCGACTTCGGCGGCGAACATCTGCGCGAGGCCATCTCCGATTTCCTTCGACGCAATCGCCGGTTCGGCGGACTGCCTCAGCCCGACGACGAGGCGGCGATGCGCGCCGCAGCGGATATGCAGTCGGTTCTCTCCGTCGCTTTTTAGAAAGGAGGGTACGACCATGAGAATCCTGCTCATCAACGCGCCGCACCCGGCCATCGGCAGCCGCATCCCTCACGAGCATCTGCCGCCGCTGGGATTGCTCGCGATCGGCGGGCCGTTGATTGACGCAGGCCATGACGTGCGCCTGCTCGACGCGGAGTTCGGGCCGATGGCGACGGCGGAGATCGTGGCGCAATGCGTCGCCTGCGCGCCGTCGGCGATTCTTATGGGGCACTCCGGCTCGACCTCGGGGCATCCGGTGGTGGCGGAGATCACTCGTGCGCTGCGCCGCGTGCTGCCCGCGACACGCATCATCTATGGCGGAGTCTTCCCGACTTACCACTGGCGCGAAGTGCTGGCCGGAGAGCCGCAGATTGACCTCATCGTCCGCGGCGAAGGCGAAGCGACGGTCCTGCGCGTGATCCGCGCCCTCGAGACCGGCGCGCCGCTCGATGGAATTCCCGGCATTGCGTTCCGGATCGGCGGCGTCCCGCGCGCCACGCGGCCGGCGCCGGTCATTTGCGACCTCGACGCATTCCGCATCGGATGGGAACTGATTGACCCGGCCCGTTACAGCTATTGGGGCGACCGCCGCGCCGTGGTCGTACAATTCTCGCGCGGCTGCCCGCATCGCTGTAACTACTGTGGCCAGCGCGGGTTCTGGACGCGCTACCGGCATCGCGATCCGCGCCGGTTCGCCGCCGAGATCGCCTGGCTCCATCGCGCACACGGAGTGGAGGTTTTCAATCTCGCCGACGAGAACCCGACGGCCGACCGCGCCGCCTGGCGCGCGTTCCTCGAGGCGCTGATCGCCCAGAAGGTCCGCGTGACGCTCGTCGGCTCCACGCGCGCCGGCGATATCGTGCGCGACGCGGACATCCTCCACCTCTACAAGCAGGCCGGCGTCGCGCGCTGGCTGCTCGGCATCGAGAACACCGACGAGCACACTCTTCGCCTGATCCGCAAAGGGGCCTCGCCCGAGACCGACCGCCTGGCGATTCAACTGCTCCGTCGCCATGGGATTCTCTCGCTGGCCACCTGGGTGATCGGATTCGAGCAGGAGACCGACCGCGATTACCTGCGCGGACTGCGGCGGCTGATTTCGTACGATCCGGACCAGATCCAAGTGGTCTTCGCGACGCCGCACCGCTGGACGCCGTATTACCGGCTGGAGTCCTCGCGGCGCGTAATCCAGACCGACGCGCGCCTCTGGGACTACAAGCACCAGGTGCTCGCCACGCGGCACATGGCGCCTTGGCGTGTGATGCTGTGGATGAAGTTCATCGAGGCGGCCGCCCAACTGCGCCCGCGCGCGCTCTGGAGGCTGCTGACGTATCCGGACCGCGAGGTCCGCGCCGCGCACCGCTGGTACTATCGGATCGGGCGCAAGGTGTGGCCTTACGAGGTCCGGAACTTCTTCTTCCGCGACCGCCGCCGAAAGGACGGCCCGACGCTCTCCGAGTTCTGGGGCCCGCCGCAGGATACCGAGGAGGAAGCGATGGCCGCGACGCCTGACGAGGCCGCCTTGACTCCAGTTCGGTCGCGGAGTAGAAAGGCTGCGTCTCATGTCGCGCGATGAAAGCCGGGTGACCGGACGGAGGACGCTGTGAGCGGGACGCGGATTCGGCCGGCGACCGTGTGCGTTTACGGCAACGCCGCGATCATCGCGGCGCTGGCGCTGTACTTTTTCGCCGCGCCGGTGGCCATGCTGTTGTTCGACTTCGCCGATCCGGCGCTGCGCGGGCCGGGCATTCCGCAATGCGCCTGGCGCTGGCATCGCGCGCTGACTCCGAAATATGCGCGCTGGGCGCGCGAACGCATGAGTTCCGGCCGCGCGGAAAGCCTCGGCTCGGCCGACGTCTCCGGCACCGAATGGCCGCTGTTCGGCTCGGTCTTCTATCTCCTAGGCACGGAGGCGCTACAGAAAGAATGGGAAGAACATCCCGCCGGCGTCGCGCCGAAGGTGTACGCGCGCGAGGCGATTGACGCCGCCGCCGACCTCGTCACGGATCCCGGACAGGCCGGCTGGGTCAAGAAGAAGTACGGAGCGAAATATCTCCACGAGGAGGACTGCTTCTATCGCATGCTCGTCATCTGCGCCGCCACCAGCCAGGCGAAGCTGACCGGCAGCACGAGCCATCTGGCGCTGCTGCGCGACCAGGTCGAGACGCTCTCCGCCGAGATTGACCGCTCTCGCGCCGGCTTACTGGAGGATTACCCGGCCCAGTGCTATCCGACGGATGTCGTGGGCGCAATCGCCGCGATCAAGCGCGCCGATGCCGTCCTGGGCACGGACCATTCGGCGTTCTGCAGTCGCGCGCTGCGCGGGTTCAGCGGCGACCGGCTCGACCCCGCGACCGGGCTTCCGGTCTATCTCGCCTTCTCTTACGACGGGCAGCCTCTCAGCCCGGCGCGCGGATGCAGCAACTCGTACATGACGACGTTCGGGGCGGAAGTCTGGCCCGACGTCGCGCGCGGATGGTACGCGCTCTACGAGAAGCATTTCTGGCAGCATCGCCTGTGGGCGGTGGGCTTCCGCGAATGGCCGCGCGGAGATCTGCACGGCGACTGGTACTTCGACGTGGATTCCGGTCCGGTGATCGCCGGCCACGGCACGGCGGCGTGCGCGTTCGGAATCGGCGCGGCGCGGACGAACGGGCGGTTCGACCACGCCTGGTCGCTTTCGGCGGAGGCGCTGGCCATGAGTTGGCCGCTGCCGAACGGCACGCTCGCCGGCGCGCGCATCCTCTCGAACGCCACGGACGCGCCGTATCTGGGCGAGGCGGGGATGATCTTCATCTTCACGCGCCAGCCGCTGCCCGGCTTCGCCGAGGTGAAGGGCGGCCGGCTGATCGGCTACGTCTGCGTCATCCTCTGCGCGTACCTGGCGGTTGCGGCCCTCCTGATCTTCGGCGCGTGGCGTTCGGTACGGCGGTGGAGGCGGAACGCCGGCCGCGCCGTGCGGCTCGAGAAAAGCCGGTTCGTCGCGTGGGCCGCGCTGGTGCTCGGCGCCGTCGCGGTTTTCCTGCTCGGTCCCTGGCAGATGGCGCTCGCGAGCCTGTTCCTGGCACAGTTCCTGACGCCTGCGGAGATGGAGCGGGCCGCCAAGACCGCCGCCGGAATCTGATCAGGAACGCCCCGCCGAAAAAAAGGGCCTCATCGGACATGTTCCTGCCGTGTCTCGGACACGAAGCCCGACTCCGCCGCAGAACACGCTCGACAAGGCCCGACGCCCGAAGTGCCGGCCGCCCCTTTACCGTCGAATCAATTATGCACCACGCTCCCGGCGCAGTCAAGAAAAATCCGATACCGTTCCAGTCCGGCGATGCGCGTCACTTCTTCGGCTCGGCCGGCGTGACGGGCGCGGCCGGGGCCGCCGGCGGCACGTTCTCCGGCGGCGCAGGCGGATGGGCCTGGAAGCCGCCGCTCAATGTCATGCCCATGATGGGTATCAACAGGTTATCCACTTTGATCGTCACCGTGGTGTCCGTAATCTCGGTCTTCCACAGAGAGCCCTCCTTGGTCACGTCGCGGAGGACCATGGCGAACGGCGGCGGCACATCGGCGGCTTCCTTGGAGACGACGCCGAAGAGCGTTTTCTGGAGCTTGTCCGCCGAGTCGTTCAGCGCCGTCGCGGCGGCCGCGTCCGGGCAAACGACGTGGATGGCGAGCTTTCCCTGCGTGTCGAGCGAGGCGGCGTAGGCCTGGGCCTGGACGATGCCCAGCAGCATCTGGCTGCCGGTGAACGCGATTTCCTCTCCCGGCCCGAGCTGGAGATTGGTCGGCTTCAAATTCTGCACGAGGCTGGCCGCGAAGCTTTTCTTCTGCGCCGGCGAGAACGTCCCGGCCACCGCCAGCCGCGCCTGGCGCTCCGTGACCATGTCGAACGCCTCCGCCAGCGCCTTTTGCGGCGGCGCCTTCTGGGCGGCGGTCAGCGCATCGATGAAATTCTCCATGACGCCGGCCTTGTCGGACTTGTTCATGATGGCGATCAGGAACGTGTTCCCGTCGAGCATGCAGAACTGTATCTCGCCTTGCTTGTTGGCATAGACGGCGTGTCCGGCGGTTTCGCGCTTCTCGAAATCGCCGGTGCTCTCCAGCAACTTGGCGATGCGCGCGGGGTCGTACAGGCCCTTGACCACGCAGCGCAGGTAGTTCTCGTTCGGATGCGTGCCCATTTCGGGAGGCAGGATCAGTATCGCCGCGTCCACGCGCAGGTTGCCGGTCGCGGCGAGCGCCTGGGCGAGCCCTTGCTCGGCTTGCGGGATCATTGCGGTGACGCCTGCCTGAACCTGCTGCATCATCGTGGCGGAGGTGTCGCCCGGCGCGTTGGCGTTCGCCGGGGGATTGGCCGCGGCCTTCGCCGCCATCTCCTTCAGGGCATTCTCCAGCAATGCGCGCGCGGTCGTGCCCTTCGAATCGCGCTCGAAGTCGAGCGCGACGACGAAGCCGGCGTCGGCCGGGACCGACCGGGCGAGTTCCTTCAGGAGCGTCGCGCCGTTCGGGCGGAGGCCGGGTTTATTGTTGATCGCCGCGATCGCGTCGAGGGCCGCATCGCGCAGCGTGACGTCGGCGTCTTTCGCCATGGCCGCGAGCGCGGGCAGCCCCTTCGCCGACTTGTTCTGCTCGAGCAGGCGGATGGCCATCAGCTTCTTCACGTAGGGATCGCCGGCGGCCGGATCGGCGGGCGCGGTGAGGACGGCGGCGAGCGCTTCGTCCGATGTCTGGACATTCATCGCCTGCAGGACATCCGCCGGATCGAGCAGCGAGGCGAAATCGCGCGGCGGATGGTTCAGCAGGCTGTTCAACGGGTTCAAGACCAGCAGCATAAGCAGCCAGGACACGGCCATGGAAGGCCTCCTTCTGTAATGAAATGTAAACGCCGTGCTCGCGCGCCCCATGCGTCATCACAGGCGCCGGCCCACCGCGAGCCTGCAAGCATATCGAGCCTATCAGACGTTCAGGGGCGTGTCAATCGGGCGGGCGGCGCGCTCTCACGCGCGGCATGAAGCCGCGCTCGAATTTTCCACTTGCGCGCCGCTCGCGTTCGTGGCATCCTGCTGTCGGCGCCGGGCTGAACCGGCGCGCCCATTCCTTATTTTCACCTCGGCAAAGGAGCCCGCATGATCAAGGGATTTGCGCACATCTGCTTCACCGTGAACGACCTGGACTCCGCGATCGCTTTCTACCAGGACAAGCTCGGCTTCCGCCACGCGTTCGACTTCATCAACGACCAGGGCAAGCGGTTCGGCGTCTACCTGCACATCGGCGGCCGGTGCTTCATCGAGCTTTTCCAGGGCGAGGTCGGCGCGCCGCCTGAGAAGCCGGCGTACAAGCACTTCTGCCTGGAGGTGGACGACATCGAGAAGACGTCCGCAGCGCTTCGCGCGCAGGGCGTCGAAGTCTCACCGGTCAAGCGGGGCAACGACCGAAGCTGGCAGGCCTGGCTCGCCGATCCGGAGGGCAATCGGATCGAGCTGCACGGCTACACCGAGCAGAGCAAGCAGCAGGCGTCCCTGAAATAGAGGCCGGCTTATCTTATCGGAACTGGACTCCCGTCCGCCGCGCCACTGACCGGACGTAGTCCGCGGCGAGGCGATACTCCTCGTCGGTTTTCAGATGCTCGAGCATCAGCGGCATATCAGGCTCGAGTCGGTCCAGTTCCTGGAGCAGGACGGCGTAATCGAGCGCGCCGAGGCCCGGCCGCACCTCGCTCAAGTGCACGGTCAGCTCCCCGCCGAGCAGGATGTCCTTCGCGTGGCAACTGCGGACGTGGGGGCCGAGCTTCGCGAAGCAGTCGCGGATGAGCGCCGCATTGCCGAAGTAAAGCTGCGGGCTGCAGACGAGGTTAACCAGGTCGAGGTGGACGCCGAATTGTTTGCGGCCGACCGCGCGGAGGAGGCGCAGGTAACTCTCGGCGGAATCCGGGTACATCCACGGCATCGGCTCGAGCGTGTAGAACGTGCGCGTCGGTTTGACGGCGTCAAGGATCGAGCGCACGGATTCCACGACCAGGTCGAACGTCGCCTCGGTCAGGTCGTCCGCGTGCGGGCCGTCCCATTTCACGCCGCGCGAGCCGGCGATGTTGACGCAGCAGCGCGCGCCGGCGCGGTCGGCCAGGGCGAGTTGCGCGCGGCACTTCTCCAGCGCGGCGCTGCGCACGGCCTCGTCCGGGCTGAGCGGATTGCCCCACGCGCCGACTTCGGCGATGACCAGCCCGGCCGCCTCGGCGGATTTCACGATGGCCGCGACCGCGGAGTCGTCCGCGTCTGCCGACGGGAAATAGACCGCGGAGTAACCGCGCCGGCGCGCTTCGGCCGCCCATGCTTCCGGATCGCCGGCGTACGCAACAGGACCCCCGAGCCTCATGGCGCAGCCTCCCTTCGCATCAATCCTGTCCGTCCCGTAAATCCTGTCCCACTTGCCCTATCCCGCCAGCCAGTCCAACTGCCGGCTCGATTTGTGATAGAGCAGCCCCAGGACCCGCGCGGCGACGAACAGGAAGTAGCAACTGACGGCCTCCTCCAGGATCGTTCCGACGATGGGAATCGGTAGCGCGGCGATCAATCCGGCACCCATCGTCTGCGCGGCGATGCAAAATATAACGAGCGCCCAGACGACGGAGTACCGGCCGGGCACGCTGCGGATGGCGCGGATGACCAGGACCGGGTTGAGACCGGCGTAGTTGTTCACCAGGGCAACGCACAGCATGCCCATCGGCATGTAGAACAGGCCCGCGGCGAGGAGCGCGTAGGTGATCGCCACGTTCGGTTCGTGCGCGAAGCGCGCGTACGCGACCCACGGGCCGATGCAGAGGATGCTGAGCGCGAGAAGGAAGACGAACGGCTGCAGCGCATTCTCCTGCCAGTCGTTCAGGTCCGGCCAACCGGGCGCGTCCTTCTCGCCGTGCGCGGTGCGCTCCATGATCGTCATCAGGTATCCGGCGAAATAGCCGGTGCCGATGATGCCGATGCCGCCCGCGAGGACGAGGCCCAGCAATGGAAAAAGCGCCGCCATGAACATGAGGTAATGCTCCGCGGTGAGGAAGATGACGCCCACGATCAGCGCGATGAGCCCGTCGCCCTTAAGCGGGAACTCGAACGCGCCGGGCAGCGCGCTCCAGTAATCCTCGGCCGCTGCGCCCCGATCTGAAGTCGCAGGAGCGGAGCGGCGGGCTGCGGCCCAGGACGGCGGCTCATACGGCGGAAGCGAATTGCCGGACGGCCCCGTGGCGTCCGAAGTTTGCAAACTCGACGCGAGCGGGACGTCCGTCTCTTCCCTCTCGAGTTGCAGATCCTGCTCTTGACTGGGCGCGGCGCGCGCCGGCGGCGCGGCCGGCTCGATCTCCGGCAGACGGATTTTTGCGGAGCATCCCGGACATTTCACAAGCTTGCCGGCCAGTCCGGGCCCATAAGAGATAACGCGTTTGCACGTGCACCGGATTTTGGGCATAACCCAGCCCCCTGTTTCCTGACCGCGGCATTCTACGTCGCGGCGGGTGACAACTGCAATGACGCGAAGGTAGAATAACAAGATCGTTCACGGTCTATTGTCGCATCCAAGGAATTTTTCGACGTCATGCTGAACAGATCTAGCTGGCATCGCCTGGTGATCGGCGCGATGGAGAGCGCGTTCGCGCTGACGGCGGGCCTCACCTGCGCGCGGTCGCAGTTCCCGACTCCGGCGGATGGCGACTGGACGGAAGGGCGCGGGCGGCTGGCGGTGCGCGGCGGCTGGCGATTCCTGCACATCGAAGGCTCGCCGCGCGAGATGGGCCTGCAGCACGGGCGGCTGCTGCGGCCGGTGGTGCAGCGGGTCTTCGAGGAATACATCCGGATGATCCGCCTGTTCCGCGCGCTGAGCCGGGCCGAACTGCTCCGGCGCGGGCGGCGGCTCGAGCCGCACATGCCCGCGCCGTACCTCGAGGAGATGCGCGGCCTGGCCGACGGCGCCGCCATGACGTACGACGATATCCTCATCGCGCACACGTTTCTTGAAAGCGTCCAGGCGGTGCAGTGCTCCTGCTTCGCCGCGCATGGGGCCGCCACGCGCGTTCGCCCTGAGCATGATCGAACGGGCGGCGAGTTGATCTTCGGCCGGAACCTGGACTTCGTCAGCATGGGCATCGCGCAGCGGTGCGGGCTGATCATCTTCTGCAAGCCGGACGGCGGCATCCCGTTCGTCTCCATCGCCTGGCCGGGCTGGTGCGGCGCGATTACGGCGGTGAACCTGGCCGGTCTCTGCATCGGCCCGCTGAACGTGAAGCGCATCTCCGCGAACCTCGAAGGAATGCCGTACGTCATCAGCTTCCGCCAGATGGCGCAGGAGGCGGCGACCTGCGACGAGGCGGTCGCGCTGCTCCGCGCTACGCGGCGGACGTACTCCAACAATATCCTCCTCGCGCAAACCGCGCCGGCGCGCCGCTCAGTCGTGGCCGAGTACACCGCCGACGAGGTCGTCGTACGCGAGGCGGCGCCCGGCGACGACTTCATCGCCGCGACGAACCACTTCCGCAAGCTCGGCCGGCCGGCCGAGCTTCAGGCTCCTCGCGGCTCGGGCCGCTACGCGACGTTGATGGCCCGGCTGCGCGAGCGCCCCGGCACGATCGGGCTGCGGACGAATATTCTCGCCGACCCGCGCATCCATTTGCCGAACAGCCTGCAAGCCCTGATCGCCGCGCCGGAGCGCCGCACGTTCCGCCTGGCGATGGGCCGGATGCCCGCCGCCGAAGGACCGTATCGCACGTTGAGCTACGATGAAAACGGAATACAGTTGGCGGCGCCCGCAACGGCCGCCCTGCAGCCGCGCGGACCGGTTCGCGCGACTCCGAGCTGACGCCCCTGCGAGGAGCGGCGCTCGCGGCGTCAGGATGTTGCAAGCGCCCATGTGCTTATGTACAATGTCACCGAACCGCCCCGCCGACGGCGGGACAGGGGCGCACGGCGCATCTCCTGAGGATTCGGGGAAATGAGCGAACGCACGCCGATCACCACCACCGGCGAAGTCAAACTCAAACCCTGGGTCCACGCCGGGCTGCTGGCGATCTTCGCGGTGCTCGCCTCGACGGCGTACTGGATGGACAACCACGACATGCCGCTCGGCCACATCTCGGCCGGGACCAGCGGCGCCGCCTTCCTCCACATCGTGTTCCTGGTCGCGGTCGGCTACGAGGTCGTCGCGCTCGCGATTCAGTTCCTCATCCGCGCTCGAGACGGCTCGCCCGGCGAAGTCATGATGCTCACCGGCCTCGTCCGCGTCCTGGTGGTCCTCGGCGTCATCTTCACCGTGATCTACACCACTGGCGAACTCGGGAAACTCGGCGGGCTGGCCGCGCTGTTCGGCGGCTCGATCCTCGGCTGGTCGCTGCAGTCGCCGGTCAGCGGCGTCGCAGCCTGGGCGCTCGTGGCGATCACGCGGCCGTTCCGCATCGGCGACCGCGTCCTTTTCCCGTCGCTCGGCCTCCTCGGCGACGTGCTCGACGTCGGCTTCATGTACACCCGGCTCAACCAGGTCGGCGGCTCGATCGGCTCGGAGGAAGCGATCGGGCGGAGCATCCTCATCCCGAATGCGATGCTTTTCAGCCAGGCGGCGATCAACTATACGCCCAAGCAACTGGCGCCGTACTTCCTCGACGAGGTGATCATCCGGCTGACGTTCGATTCGGACTGGGACATCGCCGAGAAGATCCTGCTCGACGCGGCGCGGAGCGTCACCAGCGACATCATCCGGCAGACCGGCAAGGAACCGTACATCCGCTCCGACATCTACGACTACGGCGTGTACATGCGGCTGCGGTACATGACGCCGGCGTGGGACCGCCCGCGCATCGCGCACGAGATCCTCAAGCAGGTCTTCCGCGATTTCCAGCGCGACCCGCGCGTGGACTTCGCCATTCCCTACGTTTACTCCTATCGCAAGAGCATGCAGGCCAGCGCGCGCGCCGCCGGGCCGGACGCGGCGACTGAGGTCGCGATGGAAAGCATTGACGACCCGGAGGCCAACGTGCCGCTGAGGCCGGCGGACCCGAACTACATCGCCGAGCTGGCCGAGCGGATCAAGCAGATGGGGCTCTTGCAGCCGGTGCTCGTGCAGCGGGCGGCGGACGGCCGGTTCACCCTCGTCGCGGGCCGGTTCCGGCTGCTCGCCTGCGAGCGGCTGGGCTGGAAGGCGATCCCTGCGATCGTCAAGGAAGAGGAGGCCGATGCCGGTCCGCGGGCGCCGCCGCCGCAGAGTCCGAAGTGAATCGCCGCTGGCACGAACTTTCCCGCCGGCCGGACGTGAGTGCTCAAGGGTGCAGGACCATCGAGGCAAAGGAGAGAGAATGAAGACGATCCGTGTCGCCATCATCGGTCAGGGCCGCAGCGGGCGCGGCATTCACGGCGCGCACCTGCTTAAGGTCAAGGACGAGCAGCATTACCGCATCGTCGCGGTCTCCGACCCGCTGGAGGAGCGGCGGCAGCGCGCGGCGCAGGAGTACGGCTGCGACGTATACGCCGATTACCGCGAACTGCTCAAGCGCAAGGACCTCGACCTGGTCATCAACACCACGCCCAGCCACCTGCACGTGCTGGTGTCGCTGGAGTTCCTCAAGGCCGGCTTCAACGTCCTCTGCGAGAAGCCGCTCGCGCGGACCGCGGCCGACGTGGACAAATTGATCGCGGCATCCAAGAAGTCCGGCAAGCTGCTCGCGATCTTCCAGCAGTCGCGCTACGCCCCGTATTTCCGCCAGGTCCAGAAAGTCATCAAGTCCGGCGTGCTCGGGCGGATCGTGCAGATCTCCACGGCCATGAGCGGCTTCGCGCGGCGGTGGGACTGGCAGACGCTGCAGGAGAACAACGGCGGCAACCTCCTCAACACCGGCCCGCACCCGCTCGACCAGGCGCTGGTGCTGTTCGGCGAGGGCATGCCGCGCGTCACCTGCTTCATGGACCGCGCGAACACGTTCGGCGACGCGGAGGACTACGTCAAGCTCATCCTCAGCGGGCCGAAGAACCCGGTGGTGGACCTCGAGATCTCCTCGTGCCAGGCGTATCCGGGCCCGGCGTACGTCGTCCAGGGCACGCGCGGCGGCATGAAGGCGACGACCGGCGCGGCCGAGTGGCGGTACTTCAAGCTCAGCGAGGCGCCGAAGCAGAAGCTCATTCGCACGCCGATCGTCAACGCGGAAGGCCTGCCCGCCTACGTCTCGGAGGCGCTCAAGTGGCACACCGACAAATGGGAAGTGCCGCCGGCCCAGGCGGACTTGTACGGCGGCATGGCCGGCGAGTTCTATGCCGGGCTGTACCGCACGCTCAGCGCGGGTAAGCCGCTGGAGATCACGCCCCAGCAGGTCCGGCGCCAGATTGCCGTGATCGAGGAATGCCAGCGGCAGAATCCGCAGATTTACAAGAGCGTGAAATCGAAAGCCGCCGTTTGCCGCATTTGAAAGTTAGTCTTGCAGCTTGATCAGGCTCGCAGACGTTGATACAGCATGACGGGCGCAAGCTCGTCATGCTGTGTCATTTGCGAACCACGAAGCATGGATGGGCGGAAGAGCGATGGCCGAACTTGAAAAATACGTCTGGCAGTTGGTCTCGCAGGCGCGCGAGGCGGCCGCTTCGCTGGCCGTGGCCTCCACCGCGGCGAAGGACGCCGTGCTGCTGAATGCCGCGGAAGCGCTGGTCCGCCGAACCCCCGCGATCATTGCCGCAAACAGGAAGGATCTCGATGCCGCCCGCCGTGACGACCGGATCAAGCCCGCCATGCTGGACCGGCTCCGGCTGACCCGCGAACGCATCGCCGAGATGGCCGGCGGGCTGCGCCAGGTCGCCGCGCTGCGCGACCCCGTCGGCGAGCTGATCGCCGGCTGGACCCGGCCCAACGGGCTGCGCATCGAGAAAATCCGCGTGCCGCTCGGCATCATCCTGATGATCTACGAGGCGCGCCCGAACGTCACCGCCGACGCCGCCGCCCTCTGCCTCAAGAGCGGCAACGCCGTCATCCTGCGCGGCGGCAAGGAGGCTCTCCGGAGCAACCTGGCGATCCACGCGGCGCTCGCCGGGGCGATCTCCGAGGCCGGGCTCGATCCGCACTCCGTTCAGATGGTGAACACACCCGACCGCGCCGCGCTCGACCTGCTGCTGCGCGCCGAGGGGAAGATTGACGTCGTCATCCCGCGCGGCGGCGAAGGGCTCATCCGCGCCGTGGCCGAGAAGTCGCGCATCCCCGTCCTCAAGCATTACAAGGGCGTCTGCCATACCTACGTGGACGCCTCCGCGGACCTGGCAATGGCGGAAAAGGTCTGCCTGAACGCGAAACTGCAGCGGCCGTCGGTCTGCAATGCGATGGAGACGATGCTCGTCCACGCCGCCGTCGCGAAGGAGTTCCTGCCGCGCATCGCGGCGAAGCTGAAAAAGGCCGGCTGCGAGATGCGCGGCGACGCGCGCTCGCGCGCCATCGTCAAGGCGATGAAGCCCGCGACCGAGGAGGACTGGGCGACCGAGTACAACGACCTGATCCTCTCGATCCGCGTCGTGGATTCGCTCGACGAGGCGGTCCGCCACATCGCGCGCTACGGCACGCAGCACAGCGACGCGATCCTCACGCGCGACCTGGCGAGCGCGCGCGAGTTCGCCGCGCGCGTGGACTCCGCCGCCGTCTTCATCAACACGAGCACCCGCTTCAACGACGGCGCGCAGTTCGGCATGGGCGCCGAGATCGGCATCAGCACCGACAAGCTCCACGCCCGCGGCCCCATGGCGCTCCCGGAGCTGACCAGCTACAAATATGTCGTCTATGGCGATGGGCAAGTCCGCGAGTAGCCGGTCGGAATCGCCTGCGGTTCGCCGCAAGTATACCTGCAAGTCCTGTCCGAAACCGATCACTGCCCTTCCGCGAACACCTGCGCGGTGAAGGTATAGAACGCCATGCCCGGCTTGCGCCATTCATCGGGGGGCCAGCCGGCCTTGACGCAGAGATGGTCGAGCGTCTCCTCGCGGGTCCAATGCTGCTCGGGCGCGACCTGCGGCAGGAAGACCGCGCCGCCGCCTTCCTTGCGGATGATGATGCCGTGCCTGCCGACTTCGAAATCCTCCGGCCCGCGGACCTGCCGCGCCAGCGAGAGCACGGAAATTTCCAGCTCGATGTCCTTCAGCTCGCCCGCGCGGACCGGCTCGAAGCGCGGGTCCTGGGAGCACGCCTCGACCGTCATGTTCGCGACGGTCTTGTAGAGCGGCATCAGCCCGCGCCGCAGCGGCGGGTCCGCGTAGCCGATGTTCCCGATGCAGCCGCGGAGCCCCTCGTTCTTCTTATTGAGCGTCACGAACGCGCCGCATTCGGCCTTGAGCGACGGCGTCAGCGCGGACGGGTCCGCGGCGATCTCCGGCGGCCGCCCGGTGCGGACGAACGCCTCCAGCGTGTCGCGCGCGATCCGCAGCAGCGTCTTCTTCTCCTCGGCCGTCAGGGCTTTTTCCTCGATCGGCGCGGCCGGCGTCGTGGCGGCCGCTGCCGCCGGTTTCCAGTCCGCCGGGACGGTGAACATCGCGCTGACGTAGCTGACCGAGAGCGAGAAGTCGCCCGTGACGCGCCCGGAAGTGTCGTACTTCAGCAGCCGGCCTTCCGCCTCCGCCGGCAGCAGCTTGAGCAGCACCTCGATGGGGAACCGCCCGCAGATCGTCGGCGCGGGATCCCGCATGTACTTCACGTAGCCGCCGTAATCCTTCGCGAGGATCAAGTCCACCGCGCCGAAGTCGAGCTTGTGCAGGTTCTGCTCGATGTCCTTGGTGAACGGCACGTATTCGTACGACGCTCCGTAGTGCGTGAAGTCGCTGGAGATGACCACGAGCGTCGAGGGCGTCAGGTATTCGCGCAGCGCGGCGGCGATTTTTTCCGCGTCGCCGGGCCCAAGGAAGCCGACGAGGATCGGAACGAGCCGGAACTCGCCGAGCGCGGCCTGGAGGAACGGCAGCTCGACCTCGACGGAATGCTCACGCATCTGGAACTCATCGGCGCGGACGTGCAGCTCATGCGCCGCCAGCTTCGCGCAGACCGGCCGGTCGAGCGGCACCTCGCCCAGCGGGGTGGCGTACGCGCCGACGTCCATGATCGAGAACCCGCGGAAGGCGCCGTAATGGCTCGGCCCGAGCACGATCACGCGCTGGAACGCGCCGGGGCGGAGTTGCTTGAACGAGCAGCCGGCGACCTTGCCCGAGTACTCGTAGCCGGCGTGCGGCGCGATGAGCGCCAGGATCCGCCCCTTGAACTCCGCCGCCGTCGCCTCGGCCAGGCAGGCGTCCACCGTTGCGCGGAGCGCTTTCGGATCGGCCGGGTAGAACCCGCCGGCCACCGCCGGCATTCGGACCGCGAGCTTCGGCGCGGGCAAGTCGGGCGCCGACGGCTCCGCGGCGGCCGCCGTGGCGCTCGGCATCGGCATCATCGGCTCGCTGCGCCCGCAGCCGAACAGCAAAACGCAAAGCGCGAAGTGCAGAGCGAAAAGCGCAAGCTGAAAATGTCCGCGTCTCGCAGGTTCCATATCCGCTTCTCCTTTCCGCAAGCTCAACGGCGCGTACGTCATTTTACACCTTGCCCTTGTCGTTTTTCGCGCCAGGCCCGATACGCCTCGATGACCGCCGGCATGACGGAGAGCGCGATGATGACCATGGTGACGACGCTGAGATGATCGCGGACGATTTGCAGCCGGCCGATCGAATACCCGGCCAGTACGAGGAGCGTCACCCAGCCGGCGCCGCCGATGACGTTGTAGGAGATGAACCGCGCGTAGCTCATCCGGCCGATCCCGGCGACGAACGGCGCGAACGTGCGGATGATCGGCATGAACCGCGCGATGATGATCGTCTCGCCGCCGTACTTCTCGTAGAACCGGTGCGCGCGTTGGAGGTGCTCCGGGTTGAAGAGCAGCGACTTGGGCCTCTTGAACACCTTCGGCCCGATGAAGTGCCCGGCCGAGTAGTTCACCGTGTCGCCGAGGATCGCCGCCGCCGCCAGGATCAGGATCAGCAGCGCGGGGTTCACCACGGTGCTGCCAACGGCGACGAAACCCGCGAGGAACAGCAGCGAGTCGCCCGGCAGGAACGGCGTCACCACCAGCCCGGTCTCGGCGAATATGATCACGAACATCAGCCCGTACACCCAGGCCCCGTGCGCATCCACGAACGCGGGCAGGTGCTTGTCGAGGTGCAGGAAGTATTCCTTGAAGAGTTCGATCAGATTCATTCGGCCTCCTTTACCGGGGTGCAGCGATCTTATCAGCCACGCGAGCAGAGTGCAAAGAGAACCCGAACCGCAGAATTCAGAATACAGAGCGCCCGCATCTTGACATTGAGCGTATGTGCAGTAGAATCCCCTTGAGCGCAATCCGAGCGGATTCGGCGGTTCAGAGGAGGCGCCCTGATGCGGTATTATGCGCTTTGCTGCGTTCTGCTGGCGCTCTCAGGCTGCAACTGGAAGGACTATGATGACGGCGGCTACCTGGCGATGCCGAAAGGCGCGACGGATTCCGACCTGGCTGCAGCGCTAAAAGGGCGCAGTAAGCTTGATTGCCTCCAATTGTATGATTCCCAAGTGACCGACGCCGGGCTCGCGCCACTGGCACGAATCAAATGGATTGGGGATGAGCAGGTCACGATCAGCAGCCCCAAGTTCACCGGTTCTGGACTCCAATATTTGGGCGGCGTGTCTGTGCTGGACCTGGATAACTGCGCCAATCTCACCGAACAGGGAATGGCGCATATGGACGATTTGAAGGGCCTCGGACAATTTTTCCTGACAAGAACCAATGTTACCGACGGCGAACTTGCGCATATTCCCAAGAACGTGTGGAATCTGTGCCTCTTTTATGACGATCAACTGACCGATGCGGGCCTCGAAGGCTTGAGGGAAAAGACGGCCTTGAAAGAGCTTTACGTGCGAGGATGCCCCAAAGTGACGGAAAGCGGGCTCGATCGCCTCAAGAAAGCCTTGCCGGGATTGGAGATTCAAAGAGCGCAGGATAGATGATGAACGCGCGAAGCATCAGCGCATTTCCGCTTTCGTCCTTCTAGGGCGCTACTTCGTTCTCCGTCCACTCGCGGTAGAGCGCCTCGAGTTCGCGGCAGACCTTTTCGTACTGCCTCGGCGTCTCGCGCGCCTTGACCGGGTCGGAATAGAGTTCGGGCTTTGCGAGGTCCTCCTCGAGACGGTTCTTCTCCGCTTCCATCCGCGAGATGTCGGCTTCGAGGCCGGCGAGCCGGTTCTTCGAGAGCGGCCGGCGGCCCTCCTTGGCTGAAGCTCCGGAGGGCAAGCCGGCGGACTTTTTCTGCCTGGGCGCCGCGGACTGCGCGAGCGCGGCGGCTTCCTGGCGCGCGCTCTCGTACGTCTCGTAGTTGCCGAGGACCAGCTTCGGCGCGCCGCCGGCGCCGTCGAGCACGAGCAGTTTCTGCGCGAGCCGGTTGATGAAGTAGCGGTCGTGCGAGACCATGATCAGCGTGCCGCCGTAGGTCTCGAGCGCGGCCTCGAGCGCCTCGCGCGAGGCGATGTCCAGGTGGTTCGTCGGCTCGTCGAGCACCAGCGCGTTGGGGCGGTCCACCATCAGGCAGGCCAGCGCCACGCGGGTGCGCTCGCCGCCGCTCAGGTCGCACAGCCGTTTGCCGACCGCGTCGTCGCCGCTGAAGAGGAACCGGCCGAGGAGGCTGCGCACGGCGACTTCGTCCTGCTTCCGGTCGCGCCCCCACACCGTCTCGAGGACGGTCTGTTCGGAATTCAGCCCGGTGGGCTCCTGCGGCAGGTAGCCGAAGTGGACCTGGTGGCCGACGTAGAGCGTGCCGCCGTCGGGCTCCGCCTCGCCGAGCAAAATCCTGAGCAGCGTGGTCTTGCCGGAGCCGTTCGGGCCGATGATGGCGACGCGCTCGCCGCGCGCGACTTCGAGGTCGAGTCCGCGGAAGAGCGTGCGCTCGCCGAAGCGCTTCGTGAGCGCCTCGACGCGGACGCACGTCTCGCCGGACTCGCGCCGCGGCTGGAACCGGACGGCGATCTTCCGGTGGTGCGTCGGCGCGGCGATGCGCTCGACCCGGTCGAGCCGCTTCTGCCGCCCGCGCGCCTCGCGGCCGCGCTGCGCGGCATGGTAGCGGCGGATGAAATCCTCCTCCTTCTCGATGAACGCGCGCTGCTCCTGGTACTTGCGCGTCTGCTCCAGGCGGTGAAGCTCCTTCTGCCCGGCGTACTGCGTGTAGTTGCCCGGATATTCCGTCACGCGGCCGGCGTCGAGGTCGAGGATCTTCTTCACCGTGCGGTCGAGGAAGAGGCGGTCGTGGGAGACGATCAGCGCGGCGCCGCGGAACTTCTTCTGGAGGTACGTCTCGAGCCATTCGATGCCGGCGAGGTCGAGGTGGTTGGTGGGCTCGTCGAGGAGCAGCAGTTCGGCGTCGCGCAGCAGCAGGCGCGCGAGGGCCAGGCGCGTGCGCTCGCCGCCGCTGAGGACGGAGACGGGCCGCGCGAACTCGTCGCGCGTGAAGCCCAGCCCCATCAGCGCGGCCTCGGTTCGGCTTTCGTGCTCGTAGCCGCCGGCGTGCTCGAACTGCGTCTGCAGCGCGCCGAGTTGCCGGAGCAGGTGATGGCGCGGGTCCGCCTGCGCTTCGGCGATCTCGCGCTCCAGCTCGCGCATCCGCCGCTCCGTCTCGAGCAGCTCGGCGAAGGCGCCCAGCGCGGCGTCGTGCAGGCTCATCTCCGGGGACAGGTCGGGCTCCTGCTCCATGAAGCCGATGCGCAGGCCCTTGCGGCGGTCCACGCGGCCGGAGTCGGGCTGCGCGGCGCCGGCGATGATCCGCAGCAGCGTCGTCTTGCCCGACCCGTTCGCCCCGATCAGGCCGACCGCCTCGCCCTCGTGCAGGCTGAGCGCGGCCGCATCGAGCACGCGGCGGCCGGAGAACATCATGCTGACTTCATTCAGCGTTACCAGGGCCATTGGGCCTCACTGACCGTCGTTTGAACGTCTTCTCGACCTCACCGACCATCTTCAGGAGGATATACCGCAGCGGCTTGGCGTAGGAGCGGTAGTTGCGCCAGATGAAGCGGAGGCTCTGCCGGCACCACTTGGACCGGCGGAGCGCGCGCAGAGTGGCGGCGCGCGCGCGGGCGCGTTCTTCGGCGCCGCGCCGGTCCAGCCAGCCTTCGCCGCGCGGCTCGACGTACGGCAGCTCTGCGAGGAGCGGCAGGTAAATCCGCCCCAGCTCCGCGCGGCCGGCTTCGAGGATCGAGCGGACCTTGGCCGACTTGTTCTCCGGGCGCACCTCGGCGCGGTAGCTCAGGCCGACGATCTCGCGCAGCAGTTCTTCGGTGGTGAACTCGCGCGGGACCAGGTTGAGCGCGCAGGCGAGCGCCTCGCGGCGCGCGGAGAGGATCGCCTGGTCCACCGCTGGCGTCGAGCGGATCATCCGCAGCGGCTTCTGCATGCGGCCCTTGACGGTCCACCAGTCATGGACGCAGAACTCGGCCAAGCTGCGCTCGTCGAGCACGGCCAGCTTCACCTCGGCGCCGTCCTCCCTGAGCGCGTAGAAGAGCGGGCCGGCGCGGTTGAGGCGGATCTGCTCCTCGGGCGTGCTCGGCACGTTGAGGCAGGTGCGATAGAACTCCGCGTTGGCGCGATGGAACGCCTCGGCATCGCGGACGATCAGCCAGAAATCGAACGCGCTCCCGCGGCGCGCCTGGCCGAAGACGCGCGAGCCGTACGCGATCAGCGCGGCCACGTGCTCGCCGTACCGCGCGAGCAGTTTCTGAGCCACCGCGTCAATCGCCTCGGGCGAACGCTCATCAGCCATGGATTGAACCGAAAGGAACCGGCCGGAACCGGCCGCGTCAAAGGAGCAATCATACAACGAAACGCCGGTTCTGTAAATCCTTCCGGGGAGAAGCGCTTCGGCCTGCTGGGACGGAATCGGCGATTACCCGCCTTCGCCAAGGCTACGGCGGGCAAGCGATTACGAGCAGGAGTGCGATGACGAGGTTTTGATAACTTGTTCTGAGCCCGGTTAGACAATCAGGCCAGCTTGTTTCCCTGGGCCAGCCAGGATGCCACCAGCTCCGGCAACGCGTTGCCTGCAGCGCCTGCCACGCCGGACAGCAGGGAATCGAACAAGCCGGGCGCGGCAGCCGCGGCTTTCTTCCCGGAACTTCCGGCGGGCTTCGGCGACAGTTGCCGGGCGAGCATGAACGCCGCCGCCGCGATCCCCGCGGCGATGAAGGGATGGGCCTTGATCAACTTCACCGGGTGGCACTGCTCGCGGGCGGCCGCGCTCGTGGCGCGGAGTTCGATGAACATGCTCTCGACGTGCTCCAGCGCCAGGAGTTCAAGCTCTTCGGGCGTCAGGTCGCTCACGCGCGGGCGGGGATCGCTCATCAGTCCCGCTCCTTTCGCAGCGCGCGCGCCAGGGCGATGGACAGGAAGATCACCATCAGCGCCATGCCGACGATCATCGCGCCGGAGCCGGGCACCGACAGGCGGCTCTCGATCCACTGGGCCGCGCCGAAAGCGAACAAGCCCACGCCCAGGAAGCCGAGGGCCGCCAGCAGGAGCACCCACATTGCCTGGTCCAGCAGCCGCCGGCCGCGCCGCTCTCCTTCCGCCGCCAGCATGGTGATGTAGCAGCGCAGAGCGCCCAGGCCGTGAACGAGGATGCGCTGGATGTGCTCCATCAGCCCGGCCTGAGGGCCGTCGTTGGGCTCGGTCATGTTATCGGCTCCCGCTGCTGAACAGCACCCTCGGGTGTTCCTCTTAAGCCGACTTGCGCCCGACGAGGATGCCTAACACAAAGCCGACGCCTGCGGCGATGCCGATCGCGGCAAAGGGGTGCTCCTTGACCCATTCCGTCGTGCCTTTGACCGCGCGATCCTTCGCCGTCCTGGCGGCGTCGGTGAAGTCATCCTTCAGCTCGCCGATCTTCTCGCGAAGCTCTTGAGCTTCGGCCTTTGCAGTGTGTTCCATGGCTGATCCTTCTCAGTAAAAGTTCCTTTGAGATCGTCACCTCGCTGCCGGGGTGTGCCCCGGCAGCGTGCGCGCCTACTTGCCGCCGAACTCAGCGGCGGCGTCGTCATAGAGCTTCTGCGCCTTGTCCAGGGCGGCGGCGAGCGCGGGCTTGATGTCCTTCTGCCAAGCGTCGTCGGTGGCGTCCTTGGCCTCGGCAAGCTTTGCCTTGGCGTCGGCGAGGAGCTGGGTCATCTGGTCCTTGGCCTTCTGCAAGTCAGCCTTGGCGTCGTCGGTGGCCGGTGCGGCCTTGTCCTGTAACGCCTGCCACTTGGCCTCCAACGTGTCAACCTTCGCCTGCGCGGCCTTGACCGCGTCGTCCTTCGACCCGGCCAACCAGTCGCCCGTGGCCTTTGCAGCGTCGCCAACGGCGTTGCCCGTGGCCTTTGCGGCCTCGCCAACGGCATGGCCCGTGGCCTTTGCAGCGTCGCCAACGGCATTGCCGGCGGCATTGGCGGCATTGTTAACGGACTGTCCGGCCGACTTCCCCGTCTCCGATGCTTTCTCGGACGTGGTCTTTTCCTCGCACGCCGTCATCCCAAGAGCCAACACCAGCACTGCTGCGAACCCGATCAATGTCTTGTTCATGGCTTTTCTCCCCATGATGAAGTAAAGGCCCAATTCAACAGGCGGCTACCCTCGCCGCCTGGTGTGCGTTATCAGCGAAATGACGAACAGCACCACGAATATGATGAAAAGAATTTTCGCGATCGAGGCCGCCGTGCCCGCGATAACGCCGAACCCCAGGACGCCAGCCACGATGGCCACGAGCAGGAAAATCAATGCGTAGTAAAGCATGCGAGTACTCCTTTTCTTAACCCCGGTTGCCGGCAACCCATTCCTTACCTGTCATGATGATCGTCGTGGTGATCGTGGTCATGGTCACCGCGCCAGATGCATCCGGACAGCGACAGCAGCATCGGCAAAAGCAGCAGAGCCAGCAGCAATGCGACTTTGACCGGCCTTGCTTTCCCCATGTTCGGCCTCCTTTAGAAAGTGTGCCTTAAGCACCCGAGAAACACATCGCAATAATCGTGCCGCAGGACTGATGGACTCATGAGTTGTCCATATCGCCCTGAGCAACCGGCACTTAGGCTAACCTTCCGCCGGCTGTCCCCGGCGACGGAAGATCGCGAATCGGTTTTTAACATCCGATTATGCGGAAGATATAAGAAACCGGAGTCCGATCAGTGTGGCATCACTTCTCGGACGCCGCGCCCGATACTCCCTCTTCGAGGCTCGGCCCCTCGGCGAGGTTTAACCTGTCCGGCGCAGAGGGAGCGGCAACTTCCTATTCTCCTCTTCTGCGGTAATAGTAACCGCCGCCGCCGCCGAACAAAACTAACAGCACTACGATTAGAATGACCCATCCGGTAGTGCTCATTACTTCCCCTCCCCAAGTCGGCGGCAAAACCGCCGAGGCGCCATCGCCACGTCCGTTGTTCCCTTGGCGCGCTTCCCGCGCACGCCTTTGCGGATAAGATATCGCAAAATGTGTGCCGTGACGACGGCGGATCTGCAAGCTATACACATCTCCATAGACATCAAGCGGTTACACCAAGCTGCCCCTGAATCTCCACGCCGCGGCAAGGCCGGAAATCGGTCTTTGACATCCGATATCAATTGCGGGAACAGTCTTAGCATGCCGATCTGCGAAGGTTCCTTGACGGGGATGACTTCGGTCGTCAGAATATGACATCGGGCGCCTGACCGCAGGCCATCGTCCTTGCAGCGCTTTTGAAAGGGCCGATATGTCACACAGATCGCATGGCGGCGCGACGCGCGGATTGCTTGCGGCGGCCGGGATGGGACTGCTGATCGCGTGGATTCTTCCGTCGTGCCTTTCCATCGCCCAGGGCCAGACGAAGGACGAGACGACGGGACTGGCCGCTCAGGCAGGACCGAGCATGGACCCGGCGCTCGCCAGCGAGTGGATGCGGCGTTGGAAGCAGAACATCCTCGGCGAGACCCGCGACCGCACTTGCGATCGGGAAATGGGCGAGCAGATCGGAGACCTCGTCGGCTGGCCGTTGCTGAACGGGTTCTACTATGGCTACATGGCGACGGGCGACCGCATGTGGGTGGACCACCTGATAGACTGGGCCGACTCCGTCATCAAGCGCGGCGTGAAGGGGCCGGACGGGTACGTCGGCTGGCCGAAGGCCGATGGCGCCGAGGCTCCCACCGACAGCGAGATGGGCGAGGCGATGTTCTTCCGCCCCGTCGTGATGATGGCCGGCGAGATTCTCAAGACTCCGGCCCTGAAGAAAGAGTACGGCGCCAAGGCCGAGGAATACCTTCGGCTCTCCGAAAAAATGTTCGAGAAATGGGATTCGCGCGGCGCCTGGCACGAGACGAAGGAAGGCGGCCTGTGGGTCGTCCCGCCGTTCGGGGTTGACCCGAAGACCGGCAAGTGGACCGCCGGATATGAACGCAGAAACACGGACGGCTTTTCCCTGCCGGACAACAAGGAGAACTTCGTCGCCCTGTGGCTGATCGCCATGTACGACGTGACGCATAAACCCATCTACCGGGAACGCGCCGAGAAATGGTGGCGCGTGCAGAAGTCCCGCATGAAGCTCCGGGAGAACGGCAAGTATTTCGTCTGGGATTACTGGGACCCGGCCGGGCCGTGGGATTACAAGGCCGACGGCACCACCCGGCACTGGGTGGGCGTGCATCCGAACGGCGGGTACTACTCGATTGACGTGGACGGGATCGTCGCGGCATACGAACACGGCCTGGTCTTCACGAAAGAGGACATCGCGCGGCTCATCGCCACGAACCGGGACTTCATGTGGAACCAGCAAATCAAGAATGCAAAATTCCAGCGGATTGACGGCGAAAAGGCCGACCCGCGATGGGCAAAGACTCCGGGCATGCTCTGGGTCGCCCTGGCGCCCTATGACCCGACGCTGCGAAAGGTTTTTGAAGCCAACCACGAGCCGGCCAGTTGGGGCGGCCTGAACATCACGCCTCAATGGCTCGCCCGTTTCGGCCGAAAGGCTGAAGCCGGCCGGTGAATTATCGTCGCCCTTGCGGCGCTTCTGAAAGGACCAATATGTCGCAGAGATTGCATGGCGGCGCGACGCGTGGATTGCTCGCGGTGATCGGGATGGGACTGCTGACGGGCCTTTCCATCGCCCAGGGCCAGCCGAAGGACGCGGCGACAGGAGCGGCCGTTCAGGGAAGAGCGACCATGGATCCGGCGCTCGCAAAAGAATGGATGAGCCGTTGGAAGCAGAACATCCTCGGCGAGATCCGCAAGAACCGCTACTGCGACAAGGAAACGGGCGAGTCCATCGGCTGGGCCGTCACTCCGTTCCTGAACGGCTTCTACTACGGCTACATGGCCACGGGCGACCGCGAGTGGGTGGACCACCTGATAGACTGGGCCGACTCCGTCATCAAGCGCGGCGTCAAAGAGCCGGACGGGTACATCGGCTGGCCCAAGGAAGAGGACGACGGCGTCCTCGAGTATCTTCCTCCCGGCATGAAGGAGCGCTACACGGACACCGAGCTGTGCGATGCGATGTTCCTTCGCCCGCTGGTGATGATGGCCGGCGAGATTCTCAGGACGCCGGCCCTGAAGAAAGAGTACGGCGCCAAGGCCGAGGAATACCTCCGGCTTTCCGAGCGGACGTTCGATAAATGGAATTCGCGCGGCGCCTGGCGCGATACGAAGGAAGGCGGCATCTGGGTCGTCCCGCCCTTCGGGCTTGACCCGAAGACCGGCCAATGGACCGAACTCGACGGATATGAAAGAAGAAACACGGACGGCAACTCCCTGCCCGCGAACAAGGAAAACCAGATCACCAAGTGGATCCTCGCCATGTACGACGTGACGCACAAACCGATTTACCGCGAACGGGCCGAGAAGTGGTTCCAGACGATGAAGTCTCACATGAAACTCCGGGAGGACGGCAAGTATTTCGTCTGGAACTACTGGGACGCGAACGTGCCGTGGGACCGTAACCCGGACGGCTCGATCAAGCACTGGGTGGGCGTGCACCCGAACGGCGGGTACTACGCGGATGATCTGGAAGGGATCGTGGCGGCGTACGAGCATGGCCTGGTCTTCACGAAAGAGGACATCGCCCGCCTCATCGCCACCAACCGGGACTTCATGTGGAACAAGCAAATCAAGGACGCAAAATTCAAGCGGATTGACGACAGAGAGCCCGCTCCGAAAGTGCCGCCCGGGGTGCTCTGGGTCGCCTTGACGCCCTACGACCCGACGCTGCTGAAGATTTTTGAAGCCAACTTCGATCCGAGCGGCTGGGAGGGCATATGGACGCCTGAATGGGTCACTCGCCTCAGCCGGAAGTCCGAAGCCGGCCGGTAAGCCGCCGAAAAAGCGCTTGACGGAGGCGGCCGCGGTCGTCAGACTATCCGTGGCATTGGCGCCGCACCGTCCGGGAAATTCCCGTTTCGATGAGAAAGGAACTCCATGACCTGGTCTCCCGTCGAGTCCCGTTATTCGAAGATGAAATACAACCGCTGCGGACGGAGCGGCCTGTCGCTGCCGGCCATCTCGCTCGGGCTGTGGCATAACTTCGGCGGCATTGACTCCCTCGAGAACCAGCGCGCGATGGTCCGCCGCGCCTTCGACCTGGGCATCACGCACTTCGACCTCGCCAACAATTACGGCCCGCCGCCGGGTTCGGCGGAAGAGAACTTCGGGGCGATCTTCCGGAAGGACCTTGCGGCGCACCGCGACGAATTGATCGTCTCGACCAAGGCCGGCTACCTGATGTGGCCGGGGCCTTACGGCGAGTGGGGCTCGCGCAAATACCTGCTGGCGAGCCTTGACCAGAGCCTGCAGCGCATGGGGCTGGAGTACGTGGACATCTTCTACTCGCATCGGCCCGATCCGAACACGCCGTTGGAGGAAACCATGGGCGCGCTCGACGCCGCGGTCCGCCGGGGCAAGGCCCTTTACGCGGGCATCTCCTCCTACAGCGCGGAGCAGACCGCGGAGGCCGCGCGCATTATGCGGTCTCTCGGCACGCCCTGCCTCATCCATCAGCCCAGTTACTCCATGTTCAGCCGATGGATCGAAGAAGGACTCCAGGACGTCCTTCAGCGCGAAGGGATCGGCTCCATCGCGTTCTGTCCGCTGGCGCAGGGGCTGTTGACGGACCGATATCTCGCCGGCATACCCGCCGATTCCCGCGCGGCCAAGCCCAGCGGGTTCCTGAAGCCGGCGGCGATCACGAAAGACAAGCTGGCGAAGATCCGCAAGCTCAACAAGCTGGCCAAGGCGCGCGGGCAGAGCCTGGCGCAGATGGCGCTCGCGTGGGTCTTGCGCGGGGGCAAAGTCACCTCGGCCCTCGTCGGCGCCAGCAAGGTCAGCCAGATCGAGCAAAACGTCGGCGCCCTCGCGAACCTCAAATTCGCCGCCGAGGAACTGCAACAGATTGATCGTATCCTGGCGTAGAGCGCGAATGCGGAAAGGAACAGGACCATGGCCGACGCGCCATCCGCTTTCATAGAGGACACGCACGTCGAGGACAGCGCCCTCACGCGCGCCGAACGCGACATTCTGCGCGAGTTGGCCGGGCGCGTCGCGCAGCTCGCCGCGCGCCCCGTGGAACAGGAGAAGAAAAAGCTCTGGACGCTGCACAACGACCTCCGGAAAACGCGCCCGCTGATCTTCTGCGACCCGGAGAACGGCTGGCAGGAGATCATCACGCCCGACCAGATCCGCTGCACCCACGCGCTCGCCCGCCGCTGGGAGCACCGCCTGCGCAAGGAGGTGTACTGGGGCGAGGTGATGAACGACGACCGGGTCATCCAACCCTGGTTCGACCTCGGCTGGATATACTCCCGCAGCGACTGGGGCATGCACGAAATCAATATCGGCGGGCAGGACGGCGGCGCGCGCCGCTGGATCGCTCCGCTGAAGGACCTCGCGGACCTCTCGGCGCTCCGGTTCCAGAAGATCGTCGTGGACAAGCCCGCCACCGACCGCCTGCTCGAATTGGCGCGGGACGTTTTCGGGGACCTCCTTCCGCCGCGGCTGCGCGCGAGCTGGTATTGGACGCTGGGCATGACGGGGGAATTGATCAAGCTTCGCGGCCTCGGACAGTTCATGATGGACTTGTGCGACGACCCGGACGGGCTGCGCCGGCTCATGGCCTTCCTGCGCGACGGGACGATGGACATGGTGAGCTTCCTGGAGAAGAACGGTCTTTACACGCTCAACAACGAGGGCGACTACGTCGGCTCCGGCGGGTTCGGATGGACCGCGCAGTTGCCGGCGAAGGACTATGCCGGCCGCGCGCGCGCCAAAGATCTATGGTGCCTGTCGGAGAGCCAGGAGACCGTAGCGGTGTCTCCGCGCATGTTCGAGGAGTTCGTGTTCCGGTACCAGAAGCCGATCCTGGAGCGGTTCGGTCTGGTCTGTTACGGCTGCTGCGAACCGGTGCACGAGCGCTGGCCGATCATCAAGCAGATTCGCAACCTGCGCCGAGTCAGCGTCTCGCCCTGGTGCGATCGGCAGAAGATGGCGGAGTACCTGGAGGACCGCTACGTCTACTCGCTGAAGCCCGCTCCGTCTCTGCTGGCGGCTGAACAGTTCGACGAGGAGGCCGTCCGGCGCGACGTGCGCGACGCGCTCGCCAAGGCCCGCGGCTGCCACCTGGAGCTGATTATGAAGGACAATAATACCATCCGCCATGAGCCCCGGCGCGTCGTGCGCTGGGTGCAGATCACCCGCGAGGAGATCGAGCGCCAGAGCTGATGGACTTTGACGCCCGACTCTCGTGCGGCGGCCAATCCCGATTAGGAAAGACCATCCCATGCCCATGACCAGCCGCGAGCGATTCATGAACGCGCTTCTGCGCAAGCCCGTGGACCATGTCCCCTGCACCGAAGAGCCGTGGGCCGCCACGATCCAGCGTTACGTCAAAGAGGGCCACCTGAAGGAAGGCGAGGACATCATCCGGCATTTCGACTTCGATATCCGCGCCGGCGGATGGCTCAACAGCACCGCCGACCTCGACTTCAAGCCGGTCACGCTCGAGGAGACGGACGAGACGATCCTCCAGCTCGACGGCAACGGCGCCAAGCTCCGGCGGCACAAGCTCCACGAGAGCACGCCCGAGCACGTGGACTTCACCGTCAAGGACCGGGCCGGCTGGCTGGAACACACCAGGCACCGCCTCGTCAAGCTGGACCGCCGCCGCATCCCGTTCGAGAGCTACCGCAACGAACGCAAGAAGGCCGCGGACGAGCAGCGCTTCTTCGCCTGGTCCGGCGTGGCGCCCTTCGAGCAGATGCACCCGCTCTGCGGACACGAATACATGCTCATGGGCATGGCCCTCGATCCCGACTGGGTCAAGGACATGGTCATGACCTATGCGCGCTTCACGCTCATGCACCTGGAAGTCCTGTTCGCCGAAGAGGGGCTGCCGGACGGCATGTTTTTCTACGAGGACATGGGCTTCAAGCAAAGGCCGTTCATGTCGCCGCAGATGTACGAGGAGATCATGCAGCCCGGACACCAGTTGCTCTTCGACTGGTCGCACGCGCGCAAGCTGCCGGTGATGGTCCATTCATGCGGCTTCGTGGAGCCGCTCGTGCCGGGGCTCGTGAAGGCGGGCATGGACTGCCTGCAGGCCATGGAGGTCAAGGCCGGCATGGACGTGGTGCGCCTCGCCGAAAAATTCGCCGGCCGCCTCAGCTTTTTCGGCGGCATTGACGTGCGCACGCTCATCTCGAACGACCGCAAGCAGGTCGCCGCCGAACTCGAGCGCAAAATCCCCGCGGTCCTCCGCCAGGGCTGCGGCTATATCCTCCACTCCGACCATTCGATCCCGCCCGATGTGAATTACGAAACACTCTGCTACTTCTTCAAACACGGCCGCGAGATCGGGACGTGGCAAAATGTGTTCGCAGAAGGAAAAGCATGAAGAGGATGATTGCGCTGGTCGTCGCCGGGTCTGTGCTGGCGGCGGCTCTCTGCCAGGCGCAGACCGCGCCGGCCATGACGCTCACGAAGATGGACGAGGCGAAGCAAAAGGACTGGCTCGCCCGCTGGGACAAGTTCATCTCCGGCGTGGATAAGGACTACCGCACGTGCGACACCGCCCAGGACGGCGAAATCGCCTGGCTGGTGACGCCCGTCATGGAGGGCTTCTACAACGGCTATCGGGCCACCCATGACACCCGGTACGTGGACATGGCGGTGGACTGGGCGGACTCCCTGATCAAGCGGGCCGTAATGGAGCCCGACGGCTGCCTCGGCTGGCCCGGACAGTGGGGCCGGACAAAGATCATCAACGCGGGCAGCGGAGTGGACAACCTGAACGAGTACAACACCGACAGCTTCATCAGCGACGCGATGGTGTTCCGCCCGATCGTCCTCCTGGCCCGCGAGATGACCACGAACCCCGCGCTGAAGGAAAAGTACGGCGCGAAAGGCGAGAGTTATCTCAAGCTCGCCGAGCAGCTCTACGAGAAGTGGGTGAAGCGCGGCGGCTGGCGGGAGATCGAGGACGGCGGGATGATCTCCGTGGTCCTGCCCTTCGGGATGGACGAGGCCAACCGGAAATGGATCGGCTTCGATACCCGGAACGACCCCGGCCACGGATTCTCGCACCCCGACAACCAGGCCAACGAGGTCGCCCGCTGGATGCTCGCGATGTGGGACGTGACCGGCAAGCCGGAATATAAGGACCGCGCGGAGAGGTGGTTCAAGGTGCAGAAGAGCCGGATGACGCCCAGGAGCGACGGGACGTACGAGATTTGGAATTACTGGCAGCCGGCCGGCCCGTGGGATTACAAGACAGACCATACCCCCAAGCACTGGATAGGCGTCCACCCCAACGACGAATATTACGGGCTCGACACCGCCGCCATCGTCGCCGCTTACGAGCATGGCCTGGTATTCACCCAGGCGGATATCGCCCGCCTGATCGCCACGGCCAAGAGCACCTGGACCGGAAGCGATCCCTCCGCGCCGGCGGCCGGAATGGCGGTCTGGGTCCAGCCCGGCGACGGCACGGCGGAAGCGGTGAACGCCTGCTTCCCGAACTCGAGGACGTCGGAGCCGATCTCCACCGGCCGCGGTTCCTTGAGAGGCACGATCGTCAGCGTGGAGTGGGACGCGGCGGCGGGCAAGGGCAATATTGTCGTACAGCCCAAAGACGCGGGGGCGCCCCAGATGACGGTCGCCACCGACAAGAACACGAAGGTCCAGGTTCTGCGAATGTGGCCCGATCTGGCCCCCTACGACGTCGAGATCCAGAAGAACTTCGAGGCAACCCAGAGGACGGACAACTGGAGCGGACTGGCCATCGTGCCGTACTATTTCATGCTTCAGTCGAAGCTGGCCGGCAAATAAGGCTTACGCGTACCGCATTACCGAAAAGACTTGACATTATGTGAAACGTTGCATATACTTTCGTTACGAACGGTAGCGTTACTTCTGCGGATGTGCCTATTCAAGGCAGAGATGTGTAGATGGACCGACACGCATACCATACCTTGCAAATTCTGGATCACGTTGAGAAGACGCCACTTCTGACAAATCGGCGGGTGGCATCTAAGCTCGATGTGAGCGTGAAGCTGGCGCACGCGCTCGTCAAGCAGCTCGTCCAGAAGGGCATGCTGGACATCCGCAAGCACCACGCGCGCCGGTGGGATTATTTTCTGACGCCGAAAGGAATCGCCGAAAAGGCGCGGCTGACGTACGAGTTCATTGATTTCACGATGCAGTTCTACCGCGAGGCGCGCCGCCGGTCGTCGGAGGTGCTGGCCCAGGCGCGCAAGTCGGGCGTGACGCGCGTGGCGTTCCTCGGCGCGAGCGAACTGGCGGAGATCGCGTACCTGGGCATCCAGGAGCAGAAGCTGCAACTCGCGGACGTGTTCGACGATGCGCTCGCCGGGCAGAAGTTCCTCGGCCTGACGGTCAGGCCGGTCTCGGATCTGCCGTTGAGCGCGGCGGAAAAGGTGCTCGTCACAGCCTTCGACCGCACGCTGCCGATGGACCGCCATTACCTTCCGCCCGGCGTTGTTCCGGCCGCCGGAAATGGCGAAGATCTCTCGCACGCCGATCCGCGCCTGATCTGGGTCTTCGGCGCGCCGCAGGAGACGCCGGACCAGGCCACCGAATCGTCCTCCGCGACCCATGGCGAGGTGCGCACATGAGCCTGTCAGCCCGGAGCATGGACACGATCGCCCCGCAGGCGCCGCCGGCCGGCGCGGATTCCCAGCCGGTGCTCAGCCTCTTCTTCCCCTGCTACAACGACGCCGGCACGATTGCCAGCCTCGTCGCCCTGGCCGACCTGGCGGCCCGCGAACTCACCGACCGCTACGAGGTCATTGTCATTGACGACGGCAGCAGCGACCACAGCCGCGCCATCCTGAAATCCCTCGAACCTCGATATCCCCGCCTGCGGCTGATCTTCCACGACCAGAACCGCGGCTACGGCGGCGCGCTGCGGAGCGGCTTTGCCGCCGCGCGCGGCGAATGGGTCTTCTACACCGACGGCGATTACCAGTACGACGTGGCCGAGCTTCGGCTGCTCTGGCAAAAGGCCGGGCCGGCGGCGGACATCGTCAATGGCTACAAGGTGAAGCGGCACGATCCGCTCTATCGCGTCTGGATCGGCCTGCTGTACCAGCATTTCATCCAGCTTGCATTCGGGCTGAAGATCCGCGACGTGGACTGCGATTTCCGGCTGATCCGCGGCAGCGCGCTCCGCAAGTTCCGGCTGGTCGAGGACACCGGCTGCATCTGCATCGAGCTGGTCAAAAAGCTCCAGGAAACCGGCGCGCGGTTCGAGGAAGTCGGCGTGCGGCACATGTTCCGCGCTTACGGTCACAGCCAGTTCTTCAACTTCCGTCGAATCTTCCGGACGCTGTGGCGGCTCTGGCGGCTCTGGATCAAGCTGGTGATCCACAAAGACCTGGACAGGACGGGGCCATGATCTGCGCGCGCGAATGGTGGGACTACCGCGAAGCGGCCATGCAGCTCGCCTGGCGCGAGATTCGCGTGCGCTTCAAGCAGTCCTTCCTCGGCGTCGCCTGGACGATCATTCAGCCGCTGAGCCTGATGGTCCTCTTCACGATCATCTTCACGCGGTTCCTGAAAGTGCCTTCGGAGAATTATCCCTATCCGATCTTCATCTACTCCGTCCTGCTGCCGTGGGGCCTGTTCAGCACCGGCCTCATCCGCGCCACCAGCAGCATCGTCAACAATGCCGGCCTGATCCAGAAAATCTATATCCCGCGCGAGATATTCATCGTCGTTTCCCTGGCGCCGCCGGTGGCGGATTTCCTCCTCTCCACCGTGATCTACATCGGGCTCATGGCCTGGTTTCACGTGGCGCCCACGTGGCAGATGCTGTGGTTCTTCCCGCTGCTGGCCGCGGAGGTCCTGCTCATCCTGGGGATCGGCATCTGGCTGGCCACGTTCAACGCCTTCTATCGCGACGCCAGCAGCGCGCTGGGACTGCTCCTGCAATTGTGGTTCTACGCGACGCCCATCTTCTATCCGCTGGCGAGCGTGCCCGCGCGGTTCATGCCCTTCTACCGGCTGAACCCCGCCGTCGGCATCATGGACGGCTTCCGCAACGTACTGCTCAAAGGCGTGCCGCCGGACGCGGCGCTCATGGCCATCTCGCTCGGGTGGATCGTCTTCCTGCTCCTCGGCGGCCTGCTCCTCTTCCGGCGGGCCGAGGGCTATTTTGCGGATGTGCTCTGATGGGCAAGCCGGCCGTCGTCGTGGACCATCTCTGGAAGCGCTACCACAAGCGCTTCGGCACGAGCACGCTCTGGAGCCTCTTCGGCCGGCGCGAGCGCACGGATGACGAATTCTGGGCGCTGAAGGACGTCTCGTTCGAGGTGCAGCCCGGCGAATGTCTCGGCATCATCGGTCCGAACGGCAGCGGTAAGAGCACGCTCCTTAAAATTCTCAGCCGGATCACCAAGCCGACGCGCGGAAGGATCGAAGTCAACGGGCGCGTGGCCAGCATGCTCGAGGTCGGCACCGGCTTCCATCCCGACCTCACCGGCCGCGAAAATATCTATCTCAACGGCGCCGTCCTGGGCATGAAGCGGGCCGAGATCAGGAAACGCTTCGACGAGATTGTCGCCTTCAGCGGCGTGGAGGAGTTCATAGACGTGCCGGTCAAGCGCTACAGCTCCGGCATGTACGTGCGCCTGGCTTTCGCCGTCGCGGCGCATATCCAGACCGACATCCTGATCATGGACGAGGTCCTCGCCGTCGGCGACGCGGAGTTTCAGAACAAGTGCCTCGGCAAGATGGAGAGCGCCGCCAGCGAGGGCAGGACCGTGCTTTTCGTCAGCCATAACATGGCGGCGATCCGGGCGCTTTGCACCCGGGCGCACTGGCTGGACCAGGGAAAGACCGTGCAGATCGGCGACACCGCATCCGTGGTCGGCCGCTACATCGAGGGCGCCGCCCGGCTGACGGACCGGCCGCTGTCCGACCGGACCGACCGCGAGGGAGACGGAAGCGTGCGGTTCACCTCCGTGACTGTCGAGGGTGTGACGCCGGACGGGCCGCGCGCCGTGATCGGCGCGAACGACCGCATCCGGATTCGCATGGGCTATCGCGCTTCGAAAGCGCCGGGCGCGCTGGTGTTCCGCGTGAGCATCGGCGATTACACCCGGGGCGGCATTTATTTTCTCGACAGCGACGCGGCGGGCGGGTTCGCGGCGCCGCCGGCCACGGAGGGCGTCGTCGAATGCTGCACGGGGCCGGCGCGCATCAGCCCCGGGCCGTGTTATGTCCACATCGCCGTATTCAACAACGGCCAGCGCGCCGACCGCGTGGCGTACGCGCACAATTTCATAGTCGAGCCGGCGGGCTTCGACGGGCTGCGCAACCTGCCTCCGCGGCAGCACGCGCTGGGCCTCATCGAACAGCGGTGGACCGCGCAGGCTGAAAGGACGCCGGGATGAGCGCACGCCATGAGGACGGCTCCGTCGCACCGTTCCCGCCGATCTCCGTCATCGTCCCGACGCTGGACGGCCTGCCGTTGCTTCAGCAGTGCCTGCCGCCGCTCCTCAAGGACCTCGCGCAGAACAGTCCGGGGAGCGAAATCCTCATTGCGGACGATGGCAGCGCCGACGGGAGCGCGGCGTACGCCGCGGGCCTCGGTGAAAGGGTGCGGTTCTGCCGGAACCCTGCGGCCCGAGGCTTCGCCGCCAACTGCAACCAGGCCGCGCGGCAGGCCCGCCACGAGCTTCTGTTCCTCCTGAATAACGACGTGCTGGTCACGCCCGGACTCATGCCCAGGCTGGCGCGGCATTTCACGGTCCCTGACGTTTTCGCCGTTTCCCCCAGCGCCCTCATCACGAAGAACGGCGTGTCCTTCAACGAAATGCCGACGCGAGGCTTCTGGCAAAACGGCCTGATCCTGGCCAGCCAGTATCGCCAACCGCCGACGCCGCCTCCGGATGGAGTGCAGGACACGTTCCATGTCAGCGGCGGTTTCTCGATGATCCGGCGGACGATGTTTGAAACGCTCGGCGGGTTCGACGAGATCTTCAGCCCCTTCTACTGGGAGGACGTGGACTTATCGCTTCGAGCCCGGCGGCGCGGCTGGCGCGTCCTCCACGACGCGGGGGCCGTCGTTCACCACAGGCACCAGGCCACGATCATGACGCGGCATTCGCGCGATTATGTCGAGCGGGTGGGCTGGCGAAATATTTTCCTGCTGAATTGGAAGCACCTTCCGCCGGCGGTGGTTGTTGACCGGCAACTGCCGCGCCTCACGGACATCTTCCTGCATGGCCGCTGGTCGTATGAAGGTTTTCTGGACGCCCTGGAATTCTACCCGCATGCGATTCGGCGGCGGAAAATTCTGGAAGAACATGACAAGACTCCGCTGACGGAGATCATTGATTTTGGGCGCAATGAAGAGGGTTGGAGAGTTCTGCCCTGACAAGGAGGCCCTTTCGTGTGGCTACTTTACGTGTGGGTTTCGGTGCTCACGCTTCTCGTCGCCTTGCAGAGTTGGGTCCTTTTCAGGCATCGGCGATATTTCCTGGGTTTCGACGAGCGGTCGGAGCGTCTGAAAAGGCAGATGGACGTGCTCTCCAGCCAGCTCCCGAGCCTCATGAAGGATGGCGTGAGACGGCGCGTTGACGAACTTCGCAAGAAGTGGGCCGCGAGCGACCCGCCGAATGCCGCCGATGTGCGAGAGGCATGCAACGATTTTCTGCTCAGCCTGGAGAAGGAAATGGCGCGCCCGTCGGAACGCCGCGAATGACGCGGTCAAGCGAGCGGGCGCAGGCGGGTGAAGCGGGATCACTGAACGAATGAAGATCGGCCTCGACATCCCGGAGTTCTCGCCGGCGCGCAACTCGGGCATCGAGCGGTACACCCGGAACCTGCTCTGCGCGCTTCACCGGAACGCGGGGCCGCACGAGCTGTCTCTCTACCTGTGCCGCCCGCCGGGATGGGCGGAGAAGGACACGTTGCCGAGCCTGGCGCAACTGCTGCCCGGCGTGCCGGTTCATGTGCTCTTCGACGGCCTGGTCCCACATTTTCCGGGAGAGCTGAACACGGCCCGGCGTCTGCGGCTCTCCGGCGCGCTTGCGCCGGTGGACGGCGTGCTCCGGCGGCTTTATCGGCGTTTCAACCGCTCCACCGCTCCGTGGGTCAGCCCGCTCCGCAGGGCCTGTGCGGAGGCGAGGGCGGTCGAGGCGCCGGACGTCTTGCATCATCTGGTGTACGTTCACTATCCGTTCCGGCGCGGGCCGAGCCTGGCGACGATTTACGATCTCGTGCCGCTGCTCTTCCCGCAATGGCTCCCGGAGGAAGTTCGCGCGGCCCTCCGGCCGACCTTTCGCTTTGCGCGGCGCTGCGCCGCGGTGATCGCCATCTCCGAAAACACGCGGCAGGACCTCCACCGGCGAATGCGCGTGCCGCTGGATCGAATCCATGTGGTCCCCTTGGCCGCCGACGAAGTCTTCGCACCGGCGCCCGACCCGGCGCGCGTGCGGGAGCGGCTGGCGCCGCTGGGCCTGGCGGACCGCCCGTTCCTGCTGTACGCCGGCACCCTGGAACCGCGAAAGAATGTCCCGGGCCTGATTCGAGCGTATGCGCGGCTGCGGAGCCAGTCGCCCGAGTCCGCGCCGCTGCTCGTGCTGGCGGGCACGAAGGGATGGGGTTACGAGCCGATCTTCCAGGAGATCGAGCGCCTGGGCCTGGCGAACGAAGCGCGCCACCTCGATGCGCCCGATGACGCGGCCCTGGCGGCGCTGATGAACGCGGCGCTGGCGCTGGTCTATCCCTCCTTCTACGAAGGGTTCGGCCTGCCGCCGCTGGAGGCGATGGCCTGCGGCTGCCCCGTGATCACCTCGAACAACTCCTCGCTTCCGGAGGTGGTGGGCGACGCGGCGATCCAGGTGGACCCGAGGGACGAGCCGGCGCTGGCGCAGGCGATGCAGGCGGTCATCACGCGGCCGGAGCTGCGGGCTTCGCTGCGTGAGCGGGGCCTGGCGCGCGCGCGGCTCTTTTCATGGGACCGGGTCGCGCGCGAGACGCTGAACGTTTACGCCCGCGTCGCGCCGAGCGGGAGACATTCATGATCGTCGGCCTGGACATCGGCGCGCAGTGGATAGGTGCGCGCACGGGCATCGGGCGCTACATGGTCGAACTGGCGGCGTGGCTGCCGAAGGCCGCGCCGGAGGCGCGCGTGGAGGTATTCCTGGACCGGCCGCCTGAGATGGTGAACGAGGAGGAATGGGCCACGCTGCGCGCGATGTTCCCGGCGGCGCCGCTGCGCGCCTGCTCGGGCCGGCTGCCGGTCTATGCCCCGTCGGCGACGCGCAAGGCGCGCCGCTGGCGCGTCGGCCCGATGCTGCGGCCCTTCGACCCGCTCGTGCAAAGGCTGTGCGCAGCGGTCAACGAGGGCGCTTCGCCCTGGGCGCGCGCGCTCAAGCGCCGGCGCTGCCCGCCGGAGCCCGGCCGGGCGCAGGTCATGCATGTCATGCTCTGCCCGAGCTACCCGTGGCGCCGGCGCGGGAACGTGATCACGATCCACGATATCATTCCGTTGACGAACCCGGAGTGGGTGCCGGCGTCGGACGGGCGGCGGATGCGCGCGCAGTTGGACTTCGCCCGCCGGCGCTGCCAGGCGGTGATCACGGTTTCCGAGTTTGTCCGGGGCCAGTTGATCGCTCGCGGCCTGGCCCCGGAGCGCGTGACGGCGACGCCGGAGGCCTGCGCGCCGGCCTTTCGCCCGCGCGATCCCGGCCACCAGGCCGCCTGCCGCGCGGCGGCGGGCCTGGGCCCGGAGGAGCCGTTCGTCCTGTTCGTCGGGACGCTCGACCCGCGCAAGAACCTGCGCACGCTCCTGGAGGCGAGCGCGGCGGTGCGGTCCGCGGCCCCGCACCGGCTCATGGTGATCGGGAAAAATCCGTACGGCCCCGACCCGGATCTGGCCGGGCGGGACATAGTGCGTCTGACCGGAATCGAGGATGAGATGCTGGCCGGCCTGATGAGCGCGGCGACGCTCTTCGTCCTGCCGTCGCTGGCCGAGGGCTTCGGGCTGCCGGTGCTGGAGGCCATGGCGTGCGGCTGCCCGGTGATCACGAGCAACACGACATCGCTGCCGGAAGTCTGCGGCGATGCGGCGATATTGGTTGACCCGCTGGACGCGAACGCGCTGGCGGAGCGGCTGCGGGCGCTGCTGCGGGATGAGCCGCTGCGGCGGGACCTTCGGGCGAAGGGCCTGGCGCGCGCGGCGCAGTTTTCCTGGGAGCGCATGGCGCGGGAGACCTTCGCGGTCTACCGGCGCGTGGCGCAGGAGGATCGTCCGTGAGCGAACCGATGTGGGACGAGGACGAGATGCTCAAGGCCCGCCGCGAGGTGGAAGAGCGGCTGAGCCAGGCGCGCGAGGAGATCGCGCGCCGCCCGTTCCGGCTGCCGCCGCTGGCGGACGCGGAGAAGGCCGGGCCGTTGCTGGCCCTGTGCGACGCGCTGGAGATGCGTTTGCGCGAGGCGGAGCGCCTGGCGAACCCGTTGGCCGCGGCGCACGCGGGGCGGTTTCTTTTTCTGCAGCGCATCGTCCGCCGAATCATGCGCCCGACGCTGGAACACCAGGTGCGGATGAACGCGGCGACCCTGGCGGCGTTGCGGGCCGAGGCGCAGCTCCTGCGGGCGATGGTGGCAGCCCGATATCCGGCGCCGGAGGCGCGCGAATGAGGATTCTGCTGAGCACCGTCCGGCATCCGCCGTTCAGCTATGGCGGGGTCGGAGTCTATACGGACTACCTGGCTCGCGCCTTCAGCCGCATGGGCCACGTCGCGCACGTCGTGACCTCCGGCGAGGCCCTGTCGCGGCGGATCGCGCCGGGCCATTTCGTTCACTACCTGCCGTTCCCCGAGCGCGCTCCCTTCGGCACGGGCATACTGGGCGACGCCCTGGCCTGGAGCATGCCCCTCTGGCAGGCGGCGCAGGAGATTGACCGGCGATGGGGAATTGACCTCATCGAGACGCCGAACAACGTGCCCGAGGCCATGCACGGCCTGATGGCGGCGCGCGCCGGCAAGCATCCGGTGGTGGCGCGGATGAGCACGCCGACCGCCCTGTGGCAGGTGAACGACGGATGGAAATTGGAGGGCGAGCGGCTCGCTGTCTGCGCGGTCGAAGAGGCACTCCTGAAGTGCGCGCACGGACTCATCGCCAATACGCACGCGGTTCTCGAGGATGCCCGGCGTTGCTTCACACTGCCGGAGAGTCTCCGCCCGCAAGTCGTTCATCCCGGCCTGCCCGCCGATTATGGAATCCTGAGCGCGCCGTCCGACATGAACGACGAAGTGCGGGTGCTGGTGCTCTCGCGACTGCAACCTTCGAAGGGCGCGCGCGCGCTGCTGGCGGCGATACCGGCGGTCCTCGCGCGCGACCCGCGCGTGCGGTTCGACATCGTCGCGCGCGACGTGCCGCCCTGGACCTTCGGGGCCGATTTCCGAAAGAGCCGGCCCGATCTGCTGGACCGCGTGAAGTTCCATTCCGGAATCACCGAGGACCGGAAGAAGGAACTGCTGCGCCGCTGCCACATGATGGTTGCGCCCTCGCATTACGAGTCCTTCGGGATGATGTATGTCGAGGCGATGGCCTTCGGGCGCGCGACGATCGGCTGCCCGGTCGGCGGAGTGCCGGAGATTGTCCTGGACGGCCGGACAGGACTGCTGGTGAAACCCGATGACGAACGCGCGCTCGCGGAGGCGATTCTCTCCCTGGCGGCGGACCCGACACGCTGCGCGAGGATGGGCCAGGCCGGCTATGAGCGGTTCCTGGAACGCTTTACCGTCGAGCGCATGGCGCGCGAATCCCTGGCGTTCTACCAGTCCGTCCTGGAGAGGCGCGAACCGTGACCAGGCCCAACGTGTTGAGCACGCATTTATGAGGATCATGAGAAGTGATTCCGGCGAGTAACAGCCTCCTGGATTACAAGAGCAGCGTCTTCTCGCAGAACGGCGAAGACGGCGTCATCAAACGCCTCTTCGAAGTGATCGGCGTCACGAACCGCACCTGTTGCGAATTCGGCGCGTGGGACGGGATTGTTTTCAGCAATACGCGACAGCTTATTCTGCAAGGCTGGTCCTGTCTCATGATTGAGGGCGACGAGGAGAAGTTCCGGCAACTGAAGAAGACGTATGCCCAGACGCCGCGGGTCACTTGCGTCCAGCGATACGTGGACACCGGGGCCAATTCCCTGGCGGCGATCTGTGCGGAGTGCGGTTTCCCCACGGAAATGGATTTCCTCAGCATCGACATTGACGGAATGGACTATGAGATCTTCCGGACCATCAAATGCCGCCCCCGCGTCGTGTGCGTGGAGGTCAGCGCCTGCCATCCGCCCGAGCAGCAGACAACCATTCCGGACGAGATCGCCGCGGGCAACGTGGGACAGCCGTTGGGGGTGTTCACGCGCGCCGCCAGGGAAATGGGATACGCCCTCGCCGTTTACACCGCCAATGCGTTTTATGTGCGCGCCGACGTCCTCAAGGCCGCCGGGCTCCATGAAGTCAGCGATGTCGAGGCCTACGAAGACTACCTGGCGCATCTTCCGATGACGGAGAAGGAGCACCTGCTGCTGGCGAACCGCTCGCTGGTGATTCCCTATCGTCATTTCCAAAATCCCCGCCTGTCTGCAAAGAGCCTGGGCATTCCGCTGAGCCGGGCTGCCCGTCTGATCCTGCCGCGCTGGATCAGGCGCCATTCGCCGCCCGGAACGATCCGTGGATTTGCCGTGCGGTGCGTTGACTCGGCACGGTATCGGTTGGGCCGGCTATGGCGACGGCCGGGGAGAACGCCATGATCATCGTCCGCCTGCGCGGTGGACTGGGCAACCAGCTCTTTGAATATGCCTGCGGGCGCGCGCTGTCGTTGCGCAACGGCGCGCCGCTCAAGCTCGACCTGACCGGTTACCGGGACCGCTCTTACGCCGAGCGACGGCCGTACCTGCTCGACCGGTTCCGGATCGCCGCTTCGGAGGCCGGCGCGCTGGAGATGAAGCTCGCCCACGGCGGGCGCATCGCGCGGGCGTTGACGGCCCTGGCGCCCTCGCGCCGGTTCCGGACGTTCTCCGAAGAGGCGCTGCATTTTCAACCGGAAGTGGCCGCCGCCCGCGGGAACGTGTACCTGCTCGGTTACTGGCAATGCGAACGCTACTTCGCCGACTGCGCCGACCCGGTGCGCAGCGAGTTCGCTCTCAAGAGCGAGCCGCAGGCCGAGAGCCTTCGCCTCCTGCGCGAGATCGAGGACTGCGAGGCCGTCAGCGTCCACGTGCGGCGCGGCGATTTCCTGACCGAGCCGGGCTTCCACGTCTGCGACCCGGAGTATTATCAGGGCGCGGCGGAGAGCATCGCGAAGGCCGTCCGCGCGCCGCGCTACTACGTCTTCTCCGACGATCCGGCGTGGACGAAAGAACACCTCGCGCTCCAACCGGCGGTTTTCGTCGGCCACAACGGCGCGGGCCGCCCCGAGGAAGACCTGCGGCTGATGCGCCGGTGCAAGCATCACATCATCGCCAACAGCACCTTCAGTTGGTGGGGCGCGTGGCTCTGCGAACACCCGGGGAAGATTGTGATCGCGCCGCGCCGATGGTTCGCGGATCCGAAGCGGGACTCGTCTGACATCGTCCCGGCGAGCTGGACATGCCTGTAGAACCTGCGATGCAGCCGCCCGGTCTTTCGGTCATCGTTGCCACGCGCAACCGCGCGGCGGCGATCCGGCGCTGCCTGGACGCGCTGGCCGCGCAGGAGTTCCGCGCCTTGAACGCGGAACTGGTCGTGGTGGACAACGCTTCGACCGACGCGACGCCGCAGGTGCTGGCGGAGGAACTGGCTCGCCGGAGGCTCCCGTTGAAGGTCGTCGCGGAGCCGCAGCCCGGCCTTTCGCGCGCGCGCAACGCCGGCATTGGACAGGCCGCCGGCCGGTTCATCATCTTCCTGGACGACGATGCGCTCGCGGCACCGCGTTGGCTGGCGGCGTACGAAAGGCTTTTCCGCCAGGGGCGTCCGGTCGTGCAGGGGCGCATCCGCGTGCAGTTGGAAGGCGCTCGGCCGCGGTATCTGGCGGACGACTTGCTGGCCTACCTGACGCACCTGGACAAGGACGGGCCGGAAGGGCGGTACGAGGGCAACCTCCTGGGCGCGAATTTCGGCGCGACGCGCCGCGTCTGCGAACAGTTGGGGCCGTTCCGCTGCGACCTCGGCGCCGGGGCAAGCGGCTTCGGTGAGGATACCGAGTTCAGCCAACGCATGACGGCGGCGGGGATTCCGGTGACCTACTCTCCGGACGCGCTGGTCCTGCACCAGATTCCGCCGGCCCGGGCCACGCGCAGGGCGCTGCTGCGCCGGTGCTATCGCAGCGGACTGAGCCAGCCGCTTTTCAAGGAGTTTCCCGAGTCCCTGCCGCGCACGCTGTTCCACTTTGCGCGCCGGTCCGCCGCGCACCTGGGCCATATCGTCGTCGCCCGGCGCAGCGACCAGCGCGTCCGGGAGCTGTGCCAATGGGCCGAGCATGCCGGCCGCGTGCGGCAGATCGTCCGGATGAGGCTCCGTTGAATCAGCGGGTCGGTTGCGCAGAGGGGCCGACGGGGCGCAGGAGTTCCTCCGGGACGGTCCTGCCGAGATTCCGGACCCTCTGGAAGTCCGCGAGCGCCTCGCGGTCCTGCTTCATGCGCCTGAGGAGAATGGCGCGGTTGTAATAGGCGTCCGGGTCCTGCGGCCGCAGACCGATCGCCCGGCTGTAGTCGCGGATCGCTTCCGCCGGCCGGCCGGCAGCCGCGTAAGCGTTGGCGCGATTGTACCAGGCATCAGCGTAATCGGGCCTGAGCGCGATGGCCTCGTCGTAGTCGCGGATCGCCTCGGGCAGGCGGCCGGCGTCCAGGTGGATGTTGCCGCGATTGTAGTGCGCGTCGGCGTCGCCGGGCCTGAGCGCAATGGCCCGGCTCAGATTGCGCAGGGCCTCTTCGGTGCGGCCGGCGCCGGCATAGGCGGTGCCTCGGTTGAACCACGCTTCGGCGTCATCGGGATCAAGGGCGACTGCGCGATCGAAGTCGCTGATCGCTTCGGCGTAACGGCCCGCGGCCGCGTGGATTTTGCCGCGACTGACGTACGCCTCGGCGGAATCGGACTTGAGCGCGATCGCCTGGTCGAGGTCGCGCAGGGCCTCTTCGGTGCGGCCGGCCCTGGCGCAGGCGTTGCCCCGGGTAAACCACGCGTCGGCGAAATCGGACTTGAGCGCGATGGCCCGATCGCAGTCGCGGATCGCATCGGCGTACTGCCCGGCCATCGAGCGGGCCTCGGCTCGGTTGCGCCACGCGATGACATACTGCGGGTCGAGCTCCAGCGCCTTATCCAGGCAGCGGATCGCCTCTTCCGGGGCGCCTGCCCTGGTGTACGCCACGCCCAGGTTGCCGTACGCCCGGGCGTTTAGGGGGGCGCAGCGCACGGACTGTCTCCAAAGCGCCACGTCGTCGCAGTACTCCGCACTGCGCTGGAACGTGAGCGCGGCCATCGCTGCAAGGCAGATCGCCACGGCCACGGTCGCCGCCCGGCCTGCGCCCGCCCTCGCGCGTGCCAGAATCGCCGCCGCCAGCGCCAGGATCGCCGGCATCGCCACGTACTGAAAATGGTCCGCCACCAGCGACAGGTGCATGAACGACATGTCCACAAATCCCAGCACCGGCAGGAGCGAGACCAGGAAGCAACCCCACGCGGCCAGCGGACCCGCGCCCCAGCGTTTTCGCTCTTTCCAAAGCAGCGCCGTCGCCGCCGCCAGCAGCGCGAGCGGGACGAACGACAGCAAGCGCGCTCCGTCCACGTCCCATCGCTCGTAAATGGCGCATAGTTTCACCGGCAGCAGGATCTTGCAGAGGTAGAACCACACGATCCAGCCGGCCGCGGCGATGCGCGAGGCCGCGCCCTCCGGCCGAACGACCTCATGCGCGCCTCCGATAGCGGCATGCCACTGGAACCAAACCGTCACCAGCCCCAGCGCCAGCGACAGCGCGAAGAATGGAGCCATCCGCGCCAGGTCCCGCCCGCGCACCTTTCCCTGCCGCCACCACGCCAGCAACAACAGGACCATCGGCAGCATCACGACCGAGGTCTTTGAGAGGAGGGCCGGGAGGAACAGGCCAAGAGAAAGTAAATAATGCGGATTGCGGAATGCGGATTGCGGATGGCCGTTCGTCGCGTTCGTTGTGTCGTCGTGGTGAGAGCTGAGGTCATCAAAGCGCACATACGCCAGGATGCTTCCGAGGTAGAAGACCATCGAGAGCGTGTTCTTGCGCTCGGAAAGCCAGGCGGCGGAGGCGACCGCCACGGGGTGAAGGGCGAAGAGCAGCGCGGCCAGCCACGCGCCCGGCACACGCAGCCGCTGCAGGATGATCCCCAGCAGCGCAGCACTCAGGCCGTGGAGCAGAACGTTGATCACGTGCGGACCCGTCGCCGACCCGTTGAAGATGCGCCACTCCAGCCAGTGCATGCCATAGGTCAGCGGGAGGTACTCGGGCGAATGGCGGTTGAACCAGACTCGGAGCAGCCCGTCGCCGGCGCGCACGTCCGGGTTCTTGACGATCAGCTCGCCGTCATCCCAGATATAGCCGCCGCTCAGCGCCGGCCAATAGGCGACGAGGGTCAGCACGATCACCGCCAGCGCCGGCAGGCTTGCGCGCCACGAGATACGGTCCACGGAACGGGCTCTCCTTCCGGCAAATCAGCGGAACCCTTCCGCGGAGGGATGGAGGGAACGCAGAAGTTCCTCCGGCGCCGGCCTGCCGAGTTTCCGGGCCATTTCGAAGTCCGCGAGCGCATCGCCGTCATGCTTCAAGCGCCTGCGGACGACGGCGCGGTTGTAATAAGCGTCCGGGTCCTGCGGCCGCAGCTCGATCGCGCGGCTGTAGTCGCGGACCGCTTCCGCCGGCCGGCCGTCGGCCGCGCAAGCGTTGGCGCGATTGTACCAGGCATCGGCGTAGTCGGGCTCCAGCGCGATGGCCCGGTCGTAATCATGGAGCGCCTCGGCGTAGCGTTTGGCGTCCAGGTGGATGTTGCCGCGATTGTAGTACGCATCGGCGTCGCCGGGTCTGAGCGCAATGGCCCGGTCCAGATCGCGCAAGGCCTCTTCGGGGCGGCCGATCCTGGCGCAGGCAGTGCCTCGATTATACCACGCCTCGGCGTCATCGGGCTTAAGCGCGATGGCCTGGTCCAGGACGTGCAGCGCCTCTTCGTCGCCGGCCGGAGCGTCCTCGGGCAGTCGGTGCACCAAGGCGGCGCCGAGGCGGCCGTACGCGCGGGCGTTCCGGGGAGCGCAGCGCACCGTCTGTCTCCAGAGGACGACCTCATCGCGATAATCCGCGTTGCGCCGGACCGTGAGGAAGCAGAACCCGGCCACCGCCAGGACGACCGCGCCGCCGAGCGCGCGGCTGGACCAGCGCCCGGTGGCCAGCGGCCATGTGCGGTTCCAGCACCAGGTCCCGGCGATGACCGCGCCGGCCATCACCGCCGCCAGCGGCAGGTACATGCGGTGCTCGAAAGCCGCGTCCTGGATCGGCACGACGCTGGACGTCGGCGCGAGGATGCAGAAGAAGGCCAGACCCGGAAATGCCCATCGCCGCCCGCAGACGACGCCGACCAGAGAAACGACTAGCAGCACGCCGACGACCAGGAGCGCCGGCAGCGCGTCGTCCACAGAGCGGACGAAGGGCCATGCGTAATCCAGGCACAGCGGCCAGGGCCAGAAACTCAGCCGCAGGTAGTGCAGGATCACGCCCGGCTCCGTCAGCGCGTACTGCAGCGGCGTCACGCCCTTCATACCGAATCCGGCCGTGGATGCCGCGTCAGCCGCGCGGAAAGCAAAGCGGAAAACCGCCAGCCCGCAGCACAAGGCCAAGCCCAGATACAGGCCCCAGCGCCGGCGAAGGCTTTGCCGCCATGAACCGGCCAGAAACAGCGCGTCGTACGCCAGGGCCACCACCGGGAGCGTGACGATGACTTCCTTGCAGCCCGCGCCGAGGAGACAACTCGCCACGGCGCCGACGTACCACCGGCGCGGATGCGGCGAACCGTGTCCCCGGATGAGGCAGTATAAAGCCGACAGATAAAACAGCCCCATGAGCGATTCCGCGCGCTGGATGACGTAGGTGACCGACTCGGTCTGGAGCGGATGGACCATCCACAGCAAGGCGATCGTCAAGGCCATCGGCGCGGCCCACGGGCCGCAGGACCCGGCCGGCGCCGGCAGCTCCAGCGTCCTCCGGACGATGCCGAAGAGCGCCAGCCCCGCGAGCGCGTGCACCGCGAAGTTGACCAGGTGATAGCTCCAGGGATTGGAGGCGCTCCAGGCGTAGTTGAGGACGAGCGTCGCGAAGACGACCGGCCTCCCGTCCTCCAGAAACCGCGCCGGCGTCGGAAAACTGCGGATCGCCGGATTGGAGATGATGCTCTGGAGGTCGTCAAAGACAAAGACGCCCCGCAAGCTGTTGGCGTAGGCCACTCCGCCGGCGACGACGATCAAGAGGGCCGGCCAAAGCGTCCGATGACGGACGAGGAAAGAACGCGCCGGCGCTTCCGGCGGCGGGTTTTCGGCGATGCGGGCGGGTCGAGTCGTCTTCATAGGCTAGCGGCTGGCCATGGGATGACCCGTTAAGGAGAGTCAATGCCCATCGCCCGATCGAATTGGTTCCAGGCGAGTTGGCTGGAGGCGGAGCTGATGGTGAGGTTGTCGCTGCCGGGGTTGAACAGGTCCGCCCAGTTATTCCAGGTGCTCAGTATTTTGCTGTCATCGTCGAACCATGTGGCGTGACCGTCGCCGTACAGGACGTTATACCCGGCCTTGTGGTCGCGGGTACCGAGGCCGGCGGTGAAGGCGCCGCCGCCGGCGGGCGCGTAGTCGAACGTGTCGGAGGCGATGGACCGGCCGCCCAGCGCGCGCATCGTCTTGAACGGCGGGCACATGAATTGCGCCTGCACGGCAGGGCGCGTGAAGCTCAGCGTCCACTGCGCCAGCCAGCCCGAGACCGGTTCGTACAGGTCCGGGTAGTCATTGTTATACGTCCAGCCTAACGGGGCATTGCTCGGTTTCAGGCGGGAATAGAACGGTGTGTCGCGATAGCTGTAGCTGCTGAGGACCGCGGTGACGGTGTTGCCGCCGCCCAGATCGGTGTGGTAGAAACTGCGCGCGTCCGAGGCCACCAGCGGCCGGTAGCCCGCGTTGCCGCCGATGTCGTTCAGAGCGATGGTGGAATACTGGTACACACCGGAGCCGTAGTAGGTGTTCAGCGAATCCTGCATGGAACGGCAGATCAAACTGCCGCCGGTGAGGTTGTCGCGCATGGCCAGGATGCCGAGGCCGACCGGCTCGAAGTTGATATTTCCGAGCGCCAGGTCCACCTTCGGGTTCGCGTCGGCGGCGCCATAGCCGATGACCATGTGCCGCGACAGGCCCTGCTGGCCGAAGTACGGCGTGAGGCTGCCGCCATCCACCGAGTAGGTGTAGTCGCTCAGGCCCCAGCCGGCGTGGCTGGGCAGATATTCGTTGAAGTCGTTCGAGTAGATTCCCAGCGCCTTGCCGATCTGGGTGAGGTTCGCCAGGCAGTGCGCCCGGCGGCCCTGTTCGTGCGCTCCGCCGAGGGCCGGAAGCAGGATCGCCGCCAGGATGGCGATGATCCCGACGACCACCAGTAATTCCAGCAGCGAGAACCCCGCGGCGGATCCGGGGCGTCGCGGCAGCTTCTGTTGCGGCATGTCGTATCGCTCCTTCCGCATCGTATTATGCCGCGCCTTCGTGAGGACAAGGCTAGAAACGCACTAGTTTCTTTTGAAGGAAAGATGTTGTGCCGGCCCGGCTCTTCCGGCGGAGAACCATGAGCCGGCGCCGCGAAAAAGGCGAGGCCCGGTCCTTTCGGAACCGGGCCTCGTGCCTCACGAACGCGTTTACGCGCGGAAGGTTACTGGTAAGTCGGAACGACAGTGCCGGTCGGGATGGCGGGGTTGTCCGCGGTGGCGTTCTGAATGACCGGTTTGTTCACGACCGACCACATGTTGCTGCCCCACAGGTAGTTGTTCGGGTCCAACGTTGCCGAGAGAGTGTACTGGGCAGCGTGGCCGTCCACGAAGAGGTAGTTGCTGCCGGTCAGGTGGGCGTTGGGGTCAATATACGTGATGTGGTCGAGATACGCGGCTGCCGGATACTTGCCGAACGTCGTCGTGCCGTTCGTCACGCAGTTGATGTCGTTCATGGCATCGGTCACGGTCAGCTTGTAGAACTGCCACTGCTGGTTCGTGTCGTACTCCTCGCCGTCGAAAAGCCTGAAGTCGGCGGCTGCCGGGGTTGGGAGGCCGTTGACCTCGGGCCCGGTCATGTGCTGGGCGCTGGCGATCTTGACGGCGTTGACCGGGCGGTGGGACTTGTAAGCCAAGCCGCCGCCGACGGAAGTGCCGTAGATGCACGCGGGGTTCTGGCTGAACTCGGCAACCAGGATCGTGGTTGCAGGCGACGTGATCTCGTCTTCCTGCACCTGGCAGAGGTTGGACGTGTTGTTCCAGTTATACGTGCCGGAAACGTCATAATTGGCGAAACTGTAGGCGGCCTGTGTGAGGGGGTCGGCGTAGCTGTTATACGTGCTGAGATAGTTATTATCATGGTCGACGCAGTATTTCTTCCGCGGCATGATCGCCTCATTGGCGATGTAGCTCAGCCGCGGCGCCTGCCTGTCATCTACCGCCGCATAGCCGCCAGCAGCCGGGGTCTCGCTGACCTGTCCTACCGGCGGCGTGGGGATGCGAAGGTTGGTGAAGTTCGTCGGCGCAAATCCGTGCGGTGTGTGCGAAGGACAGACGTAATTCGGCTCCTGCATCGGATAGGGAGGGAAGCTCGTCCCCATCGTGGCGTTCTGGGTGGCGTAGAAGACGCTGGAGGCGTATTGGTCGGGTTCTACGGCCGCCGTCCAATGGAAGTAGCCGGCCGTCAGGCCGTCGCCCTTCGACGGGCCCTCGCCCTCCCCGTTATTGTACTGGTAGTCGATCGGGTAGTAATCTCCGTAAGCCGCCACGTACGTATGCAAGGCCAGTCCGATGCTGTGCAGGTTGCTCATGCAGGAGACCGACTTGGCCACTTCGCGGGCGCGGCCCAGCGCCGGCAACAGGATCGCCGCCAGCAGGGCGATGATCCCGCAGACCACCAGCAGTTCGATGAGCGTAAACGCGCCTCTGCCCATTCTGCCTCTACGCATAAATCTCTCCTTCTCTCTTGACGGGAATGCCCAATGCGACGCGAGACGCGCACCCGCGCGCCCGATTCCGCCCATTGTTCTCTTGCCCATGACCTCCTTTCGCGTTTCAGGCAAACGGTTTTCAGTTTCCTCTCAGCTCAAGAGAAGGATAGAACCGCTGAGTTAGAGGAGTTTGAGGAGCAGGCGAATAGGGTGATAATTCATGCTCACCCTTTCCTTGCATTCTCTTGACGGCGTCGCAACGGGCCTGCGGAACGCCAGCACCTCGTTGCCCGTGATATGATCAGCAGCCCCCAGGCGACTGGCGAATTGCGGCTGAAAACGCATGCACAAGGCCCTGCCCATCATTGCCAGGGACTAGGTACGTATCGTATCTAGTCATCAGTCAGGGCCCGTGGGCCGCTGTTCGGGAGGCGGCTGCGCCGCGCGGAATGAGAGCGTATTAAGGAACCTGCTTCTTAAACGCCACGCTAGGTACGTATCGTACCTAGTCACCGGGCAGGGGCCTTCACAGCGCGCTCTTCGGGAGGCTGCGCGCTGCGTGGGATGAGCGCGCATTAAGGAACTCACTTCTGAAACGCCACAGTCGTACCTCATTACACGTGATCTGATAAGCAGGCCCGAGGCGGCCGGCTGCTTGCGGCTCGAAACGCATGCACAATGCCCACGACGTGCTACCCTTCATTTCCAGCGCAACGGAGCGCTAAGGCGCGCAGTGCAGAGTTCGGAGTGCGGAATTATAGTGGGGAAGGGGAGACGACTTTGGAGGAGTCTTTCACGCTCGGCGAGCGCAAGGCGTTTAACGCATCGCAAACGACGGATGCGCCTCGTCCACGGCGACGACGATTCCGCGCCAGTCCGCGCAGAATTCGTCCACGGGGACCTGGACCTTGCCCAGGAGCGGGTCCGCGAGGATCGCTGTCCGATCGTTCATGGCCAGCAGCACAACCCAGTGGTCGCGCAACAGGTCCGACTTGATCCGCACCAGCACCGGTCTCAAGCAGCGGGCCAGATGATCCAGGCCGGGGCGATCGAGCGTCACGCAGTAACCGGTTCCGGACAGCCTTGTCCGCAGCGCGCGGCACACGGTGATTTCATCGGTGCCCGTGACGGGCGTGGCGCCGCAGAGCTGCTCCATCTCGCGCTCGTCCGTCCGAATCCCGATCTGCGTCAGGAGCGTCGCCGCCGCGGCCGCGCCGCAGGTGAAGTCCTGCGTCTGCATGCACACGCCGTTGAGGTCGGGCGCGCCGGCATACTTGCCCGGATCGAAAGTCGCCCGAGCCCAGGGCAACTGCAGCGCGAACGCCCACAGCGCGAGCGCCGCCAACGCTGCTGCTGCGCGCAGCGGCCGGCGGCTCATCTGCCGCGCGCCGATGCCGAGACTGATAAAGGCGAATGGGAATACCCACAACGGACGGATGGCGGAATAGAGGTTCGATGACAGCAGCGGATATTCGATCTCCGGCCGGAACCGGAAGAGCACGCGCAGCGCGATCATGCCGAAGGTCAGCGCCGCGGCCGCCAGCGCCACCGGCTTCGACCGCCCGCCGACCCACAGCCCGGCCGCCCAGCACGCGGCGAAGAGCACGCCGCATAACACCAGGATGACCCAGGCCATCAGCCCATCCTCCGCGCCAAGCCTCAGCGAACCGAGGAACGCTCCAGCCGACAGGAGGCCGCGTTAGCTTTGCGTTAATTATACCGCAAAATCACGTTAGCCTCCAAATCGCCGCTTTTCCCTCCACTCTTATTATCGGTGGATTCCCGTAAATACTGAACCGCCGGAATCGGGCCGGTTCTGACGCGGCAGGTTCGGATGGAGAACCAGAGGCCGGTGCGCAGGGGGCTTACTTATTCACTTCTCGGATTTCGTCAATGCCCCGGCCACCGTGATTATTAAGCCCGCGAACATAACTGAAGTATAGAGCCAGCTTATGCTGGTCGCGTGATTGGACTCCATAAGTCCGCCGAAGCAGATCAAGGCAATGCCGAACAGCATGAGCTTCAGAGATCGCTCTCCCATCGGCCCGCGCCTCCGCAACTGATAACCGGGGTTTGCCATGAAGCCGCCCTCCACACTTCGGGCGGCCGTCACAGGTCATCTTCTAACGGCTGAGGCCCCCGTGTCAAGCGGTTTTCGACGGCCGGCCGGGAATTCGCCGCGCCTGGCCGGACTTCACCTGCACGCCGGCGACATCCGGGAAATGCCGAACGCTGAAAGGCTTCCGCTGATAACCCGTCCCCCAGTGTTCAAAATGCGATGCCCTAATGAGCCGGAATGACGCAGATGCGCTTGAAGCTCGCGCGCGGGCCCGACCAGCCGCAGAGATAGTGCGCCTCGGCATCCAGGCGATAGACGCCGTCCGGCCCTGCGGCCCAGACATAGCCGGTGTCGGGTTCCACGGCCAGCGAGTTGGCCTTCAGCGGCGCGCTGCAGAGGATTTCGCCGGCGGCGCTGAACTTGCGCACGCCGTCGGAACCGGCGACCCATGCGGCGTTTCCGGACGCGTCGAGAACGAGGTACAACACCGCGCCGTATTCGACCGGGACGGGAAAGCCGCCGCGCGGGCTGCCGTCGCGGTTCAGGACATGAACGTAATCCCGGCTCCCGTACACCTGGGAATGCTCTCGCTCGAGGACCCAGACGGAACCGTCCTCGTCATTGACGGCGACGGAGACCGCGAACCACGGGAAAGGCTTGGGCGATTCGTAAAGGACCTCGCCTTTTCTCGACACCTTGAGCACTTTCTTCCCGACCAGCCAGAAGCAGTCATCGGCGGCGCTGTACGCGATATCGTATCCATCCCCTTTCACAGGATCGCCCAGTGTGCCGTCAGGGCCGATGTCCACGGAGCCGCCGTCATGGAGCGCGCGAACGCCGCCGGTTTTCGGGTCAGCCGCCATGGCCCCTGCCTTGGCATCCTTCTTCTCCCACAGAGCCTTGCCGTCGGGCGAGAACTTTCTGAGCGCGTGGGACACGTTCTCCGTCACCCAAAGCGACTGGTCGCGCGCGTTCCAGATGAGTTCGTGGGAACCTCCGATATCTTCGCATATGTTGAATCCCGTCACCTGCCAAATCATTTTCCCGTCGGCGTTGTAGACGGAAAAGGTGTTGTCGTAGTGCGCCTTGCCGCTGTACACCGGGTCGGCGTTATCGAGCACGGCGACTGAGCAACCGGTCTCCCGCGCGCTGCCCGGCACGCGGCGCCACTCCGCCAGGCGCGCCGCCTGGCTCTTCTTCAGCAGGATTTGGAGGCCCTCAAAGTGGTCGCCGAACATGAACTTCTCTTTGCGAACATGCACCGCTCCGAACCACTCGGCCGGCTCGCCGTCCGACTGGGCCAGGAGAATGAGCGATCCCGCAGAACCCTCAAGCGGCCAGATAATTTTGAATCCCCCTTGCGTGTCCGTCCTGGTCGTTATGTCGTGATGTTCCATAAGAGCAAACTTCACAGTGATGCCGGGCGCCGGCTTGCCGGTATCCGCATAGGTCACCGTTCCCTGGAACGTGATCCCCTTCGAGAACACCATGTCGTTCGCCCCGCTGAGCTTTGTTCCGGGCGGATGCGCGAAGTCCACCTCTACAGTCTCGCCCGGCTTCAGCGCGATACGGGCGACGTTCTCGACGCCCTGGCGCGACAGGAGGCGGATGTCCCGCTCGGGTCCGGCGGGCGCGTTGGAGATCGTCGCCGTGCCGTCCTTCCCGAACCGGCTGCCTTCGATCTGGAGGGAACCCACGATGAGTTCCACGCGCCACTGATCTTCCATGAATCCCGGCACCCCTTGTGCTTTGCAGAGGACCGTGGCGCCTTTGGACAAGGCGACCGCAGCCGGAGCATCGCGGGGGATATTCTGCAGCAGCGCCGGCGCGTATTCCTTGTGCCTCGCCAGCAGGGAGAACGCCCGGCGTTCGCTCGCGGGCATGCGGAACTCGAATCGCCCCTCCGAGTCCGACTGCGCCAGGTCCGAAGAGAAGACATACCGGTCGCGCTCCTCAAAGACCCGCAGCGGCACCTGGCGAAGCGGGTCGGCAGACCGGATCAGCAGCACGTCGGCGCCGGCGATGGGCTTGCCGGTCTGCGCGTCGGTCACCGTGCCGGTGAAGGGGACGCCTTTGCCGAGCTTGATCGCCAGCGGCCAGCCGCGCGATTCCTCGGGCTGCGCGATGACCTCCTCCAGCCTCGTTTCGGCGTAGCCCGGCGCCGTGACAACGACCACGTACGCGGCGCGGCAGATCAGCTCTTCGATTGTGAAACAGCCGTCGTCGGCCCGGCAGTCCTGACCGCGTCCGCGCAGGTACGCCGCGAACGAACCGAAGGGACGCCCTTCTACGGTGTTTCTCGAAATGTCGAGCCGCACGTTGAAGGAGGTGACCGGCTGCCCGGTCGTCTCATCCACGACGCGGCCCTTGATGACCCCGGCCGGATCCATGCGGATTTCCGTCTCGCCGTCCACGGTGATCGGCGCCTGACGAACGGCGGAATAGCCCTGCTTCCAAACGTCGGCCGTCACTCCCTGCGCGGGAAGGCTGTCGAGCTTGAAACGTCCTTCCGCGTCGGTGTCAATCCTTGGCCCGAAGTAACTCCCGCGAGGTTGTCCTGAGACAGGCCGCAGGGCTTGGATAGTCGCCCCCGCGACCGGCTTTCCGGCCGCGTCAATGACTCGGCCCGAGGCGTTGTGGCCGGGCGAGAGCGTGAAGTCCATGTGCGGGACCTCGTCGCCTTTTCCGGGCGCGGCCCGCTGGTCGGCGGGCGCAAAGCCCTTGGCCAGCACGCAGATCGAATCTTCGCGCGCCTCGGAAATACGCCCGAGCCGGAAATGGCCGTTCTCATCCGTCCGCGTATCCTGGTAGAGCACGTAGGCCTGGTCGGCGGAATAACTGACCAGCGCCCCTTTGACCGGCTTGCCCGCCTCGTCGCGCACGTCCCCATCCACCGCAAAGCCCTGGCCCAGCGTGAAATCCACCGTCAGCACATCTCCCTGCGCGGGCGGATCGAGATCGCCCCTGGTGACGGAGGCGAAGTCCTTGTGATTGACGGACATGCTCCAGAGCTTGCGCGTGAAGGGGTAGCTCTTGAGTTCGTAGCGCCCGTCGGCGTCAGTCAGGCAGCGCTGCATGGAGCAGTGAATCGTGCTCCCGGAGTAATTGTCCGCGACCAGCGCGCCGGCGACGGGTTTTCCCGCCTCGTCGGCGACCCGGCCGCGGACGACGAAGCCGCGCGCCATCTCGATCTTGACGTCGTAATCCGGCTTGCCGGTCGTGTTGATCGCCTGGTGCGTATTGGCCCGGCCGGGGCTGATGACTTTCAGCGTGTGTTCGCTCAGGGCAAGGCCGACCAGTTCGAACCGCCCCTGCGCGTCGGTGGCGGTCGTATGCCCGCTCTCGGCCACAACGCCGGCATCGGCGATGGGCGCGCCGGTATCCAGGTTGGTAACCGTGCCCGTCACGCGACCGCCGCTCTTGAGGTGAAGCGTGAAGTGGTCCATGGGCTTTCCGGCCACGACGTGCCACTGGCGTTCCTCCCAGGGCCCGCCGTCGGAAGTCAAAAGCCCTTTGCGTCCCAGGGCGAAGTAGTCACCCTCTTTGACGCGGGCCCCGAACCGCCCTTCGGCGTCAGTCGTAACGTCAATGTCCGGTTTGAACGGGTCGAGCGGGGCATCCTCGCACATCGGCATGGTCGTGACGCGAGCGCCCGCCACGGGCCGGCCCTGGTCGTCCAGGAGCGTTCCCTTGATGAGCACCGCGGTCTGCGGCTGCGCCAGCGGTGTCGGCGCCGGCAAGTCTTGCTTGGCCTGAGTCGCCGAATTCTCCTTCTTCGTCTGCGAGTGCGCCTGCGGGATCAGGACCAGCCCCAGCGCCAGGAGCAAAATGATCCCCGCCCATCCCAGGCGCAGCGAGAGCTTCCGGTTCGTGTCCAGGACGCGCTTGAGCCGCGCGGCCAGGGTCCCGGCCGTCTCGACGATCCCGACGTATGCGGGCGTGAAAAACTGATGCTGCGCGCCCTGCTTGACGATGCTCAGGAGCGATGCGCTGTAGCTCTCGCGCTGGCCCGGAAGTTGCGCGAGGACGATGTCGTCCACGATCAACTCGCGCTCGCGGCGCAACTGCCTGTTGGCCAGCCAGACGACCGGGTGGAACCAGTAGAGAACCTGCACGAGCAACTGGATGAAGCTCACCCACAGGTCCTTGCGGCGCAGGTGCGCCAGTTCGTGCAGCAGGATCGGGCGGATCTGCTCGGGCGGTAGCGATTCGAGCGCCGCGCGCGGGATCGCAATGCGCGGGCGCAGCACGCCGAAGAGAATTGGCGAATGGAGATTCTCCACGCTCACGAGCGTCACGCGCGAAGATATGCCGAGCGCCGCTTTGGCTTCTTCGAGCAGACGGAGCACGCTCTCGTCATGGACCGGCCGGGCCGCCGCCAGCAGGCGTCCCATGCGGCGATGCTGAACCAGGAAGAGGAACACCAGCGCCAGCACTCCAAAACACCAGCTCCCGAAGAGCGCTGTGGGCCATGAGAGATGGAAAGCCGCTCTTGCTGCGGGCGCGGCTGCGGGCGTTATCGCTCGATGAGCGGAAACCGCCGGCTCAGATTCGGCCCTGGGCGCGGGCCGGGCAGGCGCGGCGACTCCTTCAGGCGACGGAGCGGTCGGCGCGGTCGAGCGAGGCGCCGCCCAGGAGACCGCGGCGGCCTGCTTCGGCAGGACCCATCGGCCCGCGCCCGTGACAAAGGCCAGGCTCGGCGGCAGGCACAGCTTGAGGAGCAGCAGGCACCACAGGAAGTACCGGAAGCGGGGAGACGCCTTTCGGGCCATGAGGGCGACGCCGAGGACCGCGAGTCCCATCAGCGCCGCTTGCCAGGCCATCGGCCACATCCACGCGAGCCAGGCATGAGACACGCGGCTCATCATCGCCAGAAAGGTTGCCATCTCAGTCGCCCTTTCCCTTTTGATGGCGTTTCAGGAGCTTCTCCAGTTCCGCCACGTCCTCGGGAGTCAGACGCTTTTCCTCGGCGTAATAGGCCACGAACGGCGAGAGCGCTCCGCCCAGGACGCGGTCGGAGAACTGCCGGATGGCCGCGCGCAGCCCCTTCCGGCGCGGCACGGCCGAGCGATAGAGGAACGAATTGCCCACGCGCGTGTACGCAAGCCAGCGCTTCTGCACCATGCGCCGCAGGAGCGTCTTGACGGTGCCGTGGGCCCAAGGCTGCGCGCCGGCCAGGTGAGCATAGACGTCGCGGGCGGCCAGGGGCCCGTGCTCCCACAAGACCTTCATGACTTCCCACTCGGAATCGGAAAGCGAACGCGGAGGAGGAACTTCCTTGCGGCTCATAGGCGGGCTCCCTCTGTTTCACAACGCGCTTATCGCATACAAATGTAATCGCTCTGAGGGTCCGTGTCAAGAGGGCGTCGCGGATTTTTCCTGCGGGTCGGAGACGCGGCCGGCGGACGGTTACTTGACGAGAGTGCGGTCAGGCCTCACAATATAACGTTTGATGCCTGGCCTCGCGCGACCTGACGGTAAATGGGAAGACCCGGCTTAACGCGAGGATGCCCGTTTTTCACATGGCCGGTTTGATGAGGCGGCGGGACGCTATGACCTATCGCGCAACTCCGGCATCGCCGGTCGCTGGCCCGACGTTGTCGAGCAGGCCGGCCGCGCACGGGACCGACCTGGATCGGCTGGCGTCGGTCGGCGACGGGAAGGGCATTCACCCCGGCCGCGTGGTGTGGGTGCATGACCCGGAGGCCGCGGTCTGGCGCGGGCCGGGCGACGGGTATTGGTGGGAACCCGCGCACACGAGCCAGCAGGAAGCGGACCGGATGGTCTCGCGGGCGCTCCGCGAGCTGACCGGCGAAGCGTCCGACGCCGCCGCCTGGGACAACCTGTTCCGGCATCTCAACAGGACGCGCGGCCGGGGCGACGCCGGCTATCGGCCGGGCGAGAAGGTCGCTGTCAAGGTGAACCTCGTCGGGTTGATCAGCGGCATGAAGACCGTCTCTCCGGACACGCTGGCGATGGTGCGCGACTGGAATTACATGAACACCTCGCCGCAGATCATGCTGGCGCTGCTTCGGCAACTCATCGCCGTCGCGGGCGTGCGGGAAGCGGACATTTTCCTCGGCGACACGCTGGCGATCTTCGCGAACGAGTATTACGATTTCCTCCACTCCGAGTTCCCGAACGTGCGTTATGTGGACTGCCTCGGCAAGCTGGGACGGGTCCGGGCCAAGCCGTCGGCGGTCCCGTTCTTCTGGAGCTGCCGACCGGAGGGCGTGAAGCAGGACTACCTGCCCGATTTCATTGCGGAGGCGGAGTACCTCGTCAACCTGGCCAACCTGAAGGCCCACGCCGGCGCGGGCATAACCCTTTGCGCCAAGAACCACTACGGCTCGCTCGTGCGCTACCCGGGCGAGCGCGGATACTTCGACATGCATCGCGGCGCGTTCCGCAAAGAGCCGCACTCGTACCGGCCGCTGGTGGACCTGATGGCGCACGCGCACTTCGGCGGGAAGACGGTCCTCTACATGATTGACGGCCTCTATCCCGGCACGCACGAGAAAGACGCCGCGCCGCGCAGGTGGAAGTCGGCGCCCTTCAACGGCCACTGGGCTTCCAGCCTTCTGGCCTCGCAGGACCCTGTGGCGATTGACTCCGTCGGTTTCGATTTTCTTTGGACGGAATGGGCGGACTATCCGCGCATGAGCGGCGTGGACGACTACCTGAACGAGGCGGCGCAGGCGGAGCGGCCGCCCTCGGGAACGTTCTACGACCCGGACCACGCGGCGAGCGTGACGCGGCCCGCGAGCCTTGGCGTCCATGAGCACTGGAATAACGCCGAGGAGAAGAAATACTCGCGCAACCTGGGGCTCGGCAAAGGCATCGAGCTCGTGCCGGTGACCCTGGCCGGCGCCGCCGCGCAACCGTGAACATAAGGAGCAGCGAAGATGATCGGGCGGCGACTCCTGACGATAGGCGCCTTGCTGCTGGCGGCAACCATCGCCGGCGGCGCTGACGAAGCGAACCCTCAGCCCTCCAGTCCGTATGCGCCATGGAAGAACGGGCCGTCGCAGGACGCCTCGTTCTTCCCCATCGGCGTCTTCACGCAGGAGCCGGCTTATGCGCCCAGGTACAAGAGCGCGGGCGTCAATCTCTACGTCGGCCTCTGGAACGGGCCGACCGAGGCGCAGCTTGCCGAACTCAAGAAATGCGGAATGCAGGTCGTCTGCGACCAGAATGCCGTGGGCTTGGCGCATAAGAACGATCCAACGATCGTCGGCTGGCTGGCCGGCGGCGTGCCGGACGAATCCGTGGCGCGCCCGCGAGGCAACGGCCGCCGGCCGCCCGTGCCGCTGGCCAAGGTCGTCCAGCAGTACGAAGCGCTCCGCAAGGCGGATCCTTCCCGGCCGGAGTTCATCTCCCTGAGCCAGGCCGTGGCCTGGGATGATTGGGACGGCCGCGGCGACCGAAACAACCATCCCGAGGACTACCCGGAATACCTCAAGGGATGCGACATCGCCTTCTTCGAGTTCTTCCCCGCCGCGAACTCGGACCCGCGCGTCAAAGGCCAGTTGGATTTCGTCGCCCGGGGCGTCGAGCGGCTGATCCGGTGGGGCGAAGGGCGCAAGATCGTCTGGAACATCATCGAGTGCACGCGGGTCAACTGGGATACCAAGGCGACGCCCAGGCAGGTCAAAGCGGAAGTCTGGATGAGCCTGGTGCATGGGAGCCGGGGAATCATTTATTTCTGCCATGAATTCAAGCCCAGGTCCACCGACCGTGCGCTCCTGAACGACCCGCAAATGCTCGCCGCGGTGACCGCGATCAACAAGCAGGTCCGGGAACTGGCGCCTGCTTTGAACAGCGCCACCGTGCAGGACACGGTCAAGGTGGAATGCTCGAACAAAGACGTGCCGGTGGCGACGATGGTGAAGAAGCAGGGCGGAGCGACCTGCGTCTTTGCCGTCGCCATGAAACCCGGCGAAACGGAAGCCGCCTTCACCCTCGACGGTCTCGCCGCCGGCGCGCAGGTCGAAGTGCTCGGCGAGGACCGGAAGATCGAGCCGGCGGACGGCAAGTTTCGGGACCAGTTTCGGGATTGGGACGTGCATCTTTATCGAGTGAGGTAGGCCGCCGATGACAACTCGTGTTCCTCGCCGCGGGCGATTCGCTGCGGCGCTGCAGCCGTTCATTGACCAGCGCTGGGTGGCCGGCGCCGTGATGCTGGTGGCCGACCGCGACAAAGTGCGCGCCGTCGAGACGGCCGGCTTCGCCGACATCGCCGCCGGCAAACCGATGCGCGCGGACGCGCTCTTCTGGGTCGCTTCGCAGACCAAGCCGATCACCGCTTCCGCGTTCATGATGCTCGTGGATGAAGGCAAGGTGCGGCTGGACGACCTCGTGGAAACGTACCTGCCGGAATTCAAGGGCCAATGGCTTTGCGTCGAGCAGGACGCCGACCACATGCTGCTCCGGAAACCGCGGCATCCCATCACGGTGCGCAACATCCTCAGCCACACCAGCGGCCTGGCGTTCACCTCGCCCATGGAAGCGCCCACGCTGGACCTGCTTCCGCTGCGCGTGGCGGCGGCAAGCTACGCCGCGATGGCGCTTCAATTCGAGCCGGACACCAAGTACCAGTACTCCAACGCCGGCATCAACACCGCCGGCCGCATCATCGAAGTCGTCAGCGGCATGCCCTACGAGGAGTTCCTGGACCGGCGTCTCTTCGGGCCGCTCGGGATGAAGGACACCACCTTCCGGCCGAGTAAGCGGCAGGCGACCCGCCTGGCGAAATCGTACAAGCCGAACGCGGACGGCACCGACCTCCAGGAGACTCCCATCGCGCAGCTCCGTTACCCGCTTGATGACCGTGCGCGGCAGCCGGTGCCGGCCGGCGGCCTCTTCTCCACGGCGGGCGACCTCGCGCGCTTCTGCCGGATGGTGCTCAACGGCGGGAGCTTCGAGGGAACGCGCTACCTGTCCGAAGCCGCCGTCCGCGAGATGACGAGGCGACAGACCGGCCCGGGCATCGCTGAGAGCTACGGTCTCGGCTGGGGAGTGGGCGACGGCTGGTTCGGCCACGGCGGCGCGCACGCGACCAATATGGCGATTGATATGAAGCGCGGCCTGGTGCGAGTGTACCTGGTGCAGCACGCCGGCTTCCGCGGCGACGGCGCCAAGGGGATCGGCGCTTTCGAGAAGACGGTGGAGGCGCGCTTCGGGATCTGACGGCGGGTCCGAGTCCGATCGGAAGGGCCACGCATTATGCAGCTTCTTTTCGGGACGCCGCACTAGTTTGGCGTTTCAGAAATAAGTTCCGTAATGCGCGGTCATTCCGAGCGGAGCGAGGAATCTCATACGCCATACGCCGGCAACGGTTTAAGGTGTGAGATGCTTCGCTGCGCTCAGCATGACGCAGGCTGGACTTATGTATGTTATTTCCGGGACGCCAGACTAGATACGATACGTATCTAGTGCAGTGTTTCACTCCGATCCTTCCTTATCGGAATTATGCGTGAGCGCAGCGAAGCATCTCGCACCATAAACGTTGCCAGAGGCCAGCGTATAAGATTCTTCGCTTCGCTCAGAATGACCGCGCATCATGCAGCTTGTTTTCGGCGTGCCCTTTCGGGATGCCACACTAGATACGATACGTACCTAGTATCGTGTCCCGCAAGTAACGTACATAAGTTCACGCTCTGTCATGCTAAGCGCAGCGAAGCATCTCACACCACAAACCGTTGCCAAAGCGCAGCGTATGAGATTCTTCGCTTCGCTCAGAATGACCGCGCATCATGCAGCTTGTTTTCGGCGTGCCCTTCCGGGATGCCACACTAGATACGATACGTACCTAGTGCTTCCTTGCGGAAATAGGCGTCTCATTTCCGCAAGGAAGCATGACCGCAATAAACCGCGTCGTTATACCGAGTTATGAGTTCCGTTGGGCCGTGTTTAGTTTCGTAAATTGGTACACCAATTTACGCAACTAAACACTAGCGTGGTGTTTCGCTCAGGGCCTTCCTTATCGGAATCATGCATGAACGCAGCCCTTCGGCCGTGAGCTCAAGGCCGAACGGCGAAGCATCTCACACCATAAACCGGTGCCAGAGCGCAGCGGATGAGATTCCTCGCCGTTCGGCCTCGAGCCGTTCGACTGCGCTCATGGCCTCTTCGAGCCTGGGCCTCAGAGCCGAAGGCCTGAGCCTGTCGAAGGGCTCAGGGCCGAAGGGATTCGCTCGGAATGACGGCGCATTATGCAACTCATTTTCGGCGCGCCTTTCGGGGACGCCTCACTAGATACGATACGTACCTAGTGGATGCTTTTGGCAACTGTTAGGAGGTGGCGATCGGTGTTCAGCGCGGAACGTTCCTGCCGCGGGCCGGCGGCGCAGGGGCGGCCTCAGCCCTTCGTTCGGAGGGACTTCTCTGTGGTGGCGCGCGCCATGGCTTGCCAGTGGCGTTTCATCTGCGCGAGGCGCCGCTCGCCTTTGGGGGAAAGCCTGCAGTACCGCCGGCGCGGTCCAAGCGGTGAATACCCGTCATGGACCGTGATCCAACCCTCGCGGTGAAATCTCGCCAAGACCCTGCAAACGGTCGCGCCGGGGACTTTCTGGCCGCCTTCGAAAAGGAGTTCTCGCAACTGATAACCGTAGCTTTGACCTTGCGAGAGATGCCCCAGGATCCACAGCTCGATCAACCCTTTTCGCACTTGCGTTGCCCAAGTCTGCACAGGCGCTCCTCCGTTACGAGGTCTTGCCGTCGCAGGGTCGTATCGGATATCAGCATACCGGGATGAACGCTCGCCTGCAAATAATCGGGCGAGTTTCCTCTGTCCGCGCAGCGCTTCCGCCTCCCGAAGGGCAACCCACAAGCCTTGACCGGTGACTAGATACGATACGTAACTAGCCTATAGTTTCGCACTTTTCGAGTAGAAAGAAGGCCCGACATTCAGTATCGTGCCAGTGGGTAAACTGACCAAGGTACTGGAGGGCCGGGCCTTGAGGATCGGTCAAGTTGTACGCGATTATCC